>ENA-UPTF01000050-UPTF01000050.1-marine-metagenome-genome-assembly--contig:-NODE-50-length-73859-cov-6.281397_pt1 | contig 73859 bp, 63 predicted proteins | sample MGYA00238166_ERZ767019 | MGnify/ENA primary metagenome ERZ767019 (study PRJEB28930, sample SAMN06266391) | marine metagenome | isolation source: Sea water from 250 m depth | place: Atlantic Ocean | study... | reverse complement strand
TCTGACGCAGCCTTCTTTGTCCGGTGGATCGATGAGACCATAGAGGACATGCGAGGCATGGACCGTTGGGACGATCCTGCTCACAAAGAACAGGTAATCTCCACCTTTGAGCAGGGTCGACGACTTTATCAGGCCCAGATTGAAGAATTAGATCGGAGCCAGCCCGGGTTCAAGCGCTAGGGCAAGGAATCACTCTAAAGACGTTCAGACAAAAGGGGTCTTGGCCGTATGGCCAAGACCCCTTTCTTAGTTCTACCAAATACTTTCCTATAATTAGTTCATCTCGCCGTATGCGCCTGCTGTGTGGAGGACGATTTGAGCTACACCGTCCGTGATGCGTTCAACTGTAGACCAAAACCCATTTTGAGTCATAACCCCGTCAGGGTACACTGTTTCCCAGGTGCCATACGCGGCTACTAGGTCAGGCCCCAGCATTTCATGGCCTAGCCTGACTGCAGTTTGAGTCGTTTGATAATCAGAACCATCTGGGCCAAGTATGGCCTCAAAATGAGTGCGGATAGCGTTCTGCCCGTAAATCGGCTCAGGCCGTGACTCTAAGAAACTGACTGCATCTTCTGTGTAGCGAGTAGAGAGGGCGTCAGCATCCCCAGCGTTCCAAGAGGTGAGAAATAGTTCTACTGCAGTGTCTAGCGCTGCCACAATGGTTGCTTCGTCAGGCATCGCCATCGACTGGGAGTTACCATCGCTTGCTGGAGCACAGGCGGTAATAGTAAGAATTGATAACACCGGAAGAATTTTCCTCATGATACCTCTGGGTAATAGGAGTATGCTTTGAAGGTGCACAGATGCTTTGCGCCCTGTGCCTGAAACATCGGATGGTGCAAAGATTAGGCGCAATGGTGAGGCTTCACAGGGCTAGGTAGGTGCCACAAATCAGACTTTAGCTCGACACGGTCTCTCCGACGACCTTCACACGTACTCGACGAGCATCACCAGGCAGGTATGCAAGAGGGAGGTCTTCAACATCCACCACACGCAGGTTTTCACTATCCGCTCCTGCTGCGATCGCCCGATTGCGGGCAATGCTAGAAGCTCTTTCCAAGGCTTCTTCTCGTCCGAGACCACTGAAGACTTGATCGACTTCACCACTCACTTGAGCGATCGCCGCACCGACGGCGTTGGCAACCGAGCCATGCTCTAGTCTGATCACCTCACTGATGCCGGGAATCGAATCGGGCACCAGGAACGCACCACCACCGACGGCGAGAAGAGGAAGAGGGGCTGCGTCAACTTTCATACGATCGACATTCTTTTCAATCATTTCATGGATTCTATTCATGGCCCAGCTGATAACTGGTTCATCTATGGAATCTGTTGATGCTGGAGAGGTCCCGATTCGGCTCAGCCCAGCAGCGACACCCACGTCTGTTGCTGTAAGTTGCCCTCCTCCGAACACAAGAGCTTTGCTAGTAAGGCCGTATCCGACGCTTACAGGTCCCACGGTGTGATGTTCTGTGTCGACAAGTGAGCCTCCACCTAACCCGATCGAGAGTAGATCCGGCATACGAAATAAGGTTCGTACACCACCGATCTCAACTACGGTGTTCGCTTCCCTGGGAAATCCTGCCTTGAGATGGCCAATGTCTGTGGTTGTACCCCCCACATCTACGACCATCGCGTCGCTAAGCCCTGAAAGATGGGCTGCACCTCTCATGCTATTCGTTGGCCCAGAAGAGAACGAATACACCGGAAAAGCCTCAGCCTGATCAGCCCGCATCACGGTTCCATCGTTCTGAGTCAGATAAAGGGGCGCTTTAATACCACTCGTGTCCAAAGCTTCAGTAAACGCAAGGGTTGTGGACTCCGCGAGTCGGCGAAGACTAGCATTCAGTAGGGCGGCGTTTTCACGTTCAAGTAGCCCTACACGCCCCAAGTTATGGGAAAGTGTCAGCTTTATATCAGGACTCACTTCACGGAGGATTTCGGCGGCTCGTTCTTCACATTCCGAGGTGAGTGGAGAGAAAACAGCAACGATGGCTACAGAGGCGATTCCCTCATCTTGGAATCTCTTGGCTGCCTGCCGAACATCCGATTCATTCAAGGGCATGAAAGGGCGGCCATCATACTCGTGCCCACCTTCCACCATGACGACACGACCACTTACGTGGGCAGCCAAGTCTTGCGGCCAATCCGCGAATGGTGGAAGCGCTGCGCCGCTGGGTAGCCCAATCCGGAGTGCACCGATGTGTTCGAGGTCACGGCGCTGGACTACCGCATTCGTGAAGTGTGTTGTTCCGATGACAACGCCGTCGAGTCCTCCAGGATCACCTCCTAGTTCATCGAGTAGGGCATTCAAGGCAGAGACGATACCTGACGTCACATCTTCGCTCGTCGGCCTCTTTACTGCAGCGAGCACACGATCCGTATCTACCAGCACGGCGTCAGTGTTCGTGCCACCTACATCGACCCCAATGCGTCTCATGTTCTCTGGACCTCAGCAAAGACAGATTCGAAGTCGAGGTCATATCCGAACGCACGAGGTCCCACGTGCTCGAGCCCCTTGGGTGTTGTTTGTATTTCGGGGGCTCTAAGGACAAGAATTTGAACACGCTGACCGTAACGGATCGCTTCTGTTCCGATTGCCTCACCGGTCGTTGAATCCAGAACCGTGATGATATCTGGGACCATGACTCTCGGTTCTTCGTTGATCCAACCGATGCTGAACTCGTTTTGGAAATCGAGCTTCATCCTATGGCCTTTGTCTGCCTCAAGGCCCTCCAACTCTACGCTTCCACGCAGGAACCCTTCGGTGGTTCTGCGATTGACTTCGACGATTTTTCCTTCAAATAGAATCCGTCCATCTTCGCAGTCGACCACAGCTTGCACTGGGTTCTGTTTCGATTGACGCGCTTCATGTACTGCGCGTCCTATGTCTATCGCCTGGGAAACGGTCCGGAGTATACCCCACTCTTTCACCTCGCGACCGGTGCGGGGTGCCTTGCACGTTGCTGCAGTCGAACCCACTTCAGTACAGATCTTTCGACTGACGCGCTCCATCCATTTCCAAGTCGGTACCTTGGATACCACGGTCTCGACCCCTCTTGGGTCAGCTAAGGTTAGGGGGTAGGGCCGAAGATCACCGATTGCAAAGCTACTCATCTGGGCTTCTGGATACGCTCGTCCCATCGTATCAGCATCTAACACAGGAAGTCCTGTAAATGCAGCAACCATAAAAGGTTGGATTGAATTACTTCCACCAATTTCTAGCGACATCACTGCATCAAAGCCGTGCCCTACGTACTCTTCCATCATTTGCACAGCACGGGCTGCCACTTCGGGGTCGGTTAGCCGTTCTTCTCCAACCAACGGTGCACCCATCGTCGAAACCACAGCGATCCTGGCATCATCGGCAAGATCGTCAGGATCCATGAGTCTCGTAGTTGTCCCACTAGAATAGAGGCGTTTCATCGCCAGGAGTGAGTGATAGGGATCCCCGCCACCACCAGCGCCCAGGATCCAAGCTCCTGTTGCCAGTAACTCGAGGTCTCGTTCAGTGATTTCTCTCATTTAGAGCATCTAGTGGCTATCTGGTCGAATATCGGGCGAGGATACCGGCGGCCCTTAAGCGTCACAAGGTAATAGAGGCTTTCGTGGACACAGTGCCCTTGGACGACATAAGCTGTCGGCCATGAATTCAACCCTCGCTCTCCTGACCATAGGTCAGACTCCTCGGAATGATATCGTACCGGAACTGACCTATTGGCTTCCGGATACGATCCAGGTGCAGGAGTTCGGAGCCCTGGATGGCCAGTCCGAAGAAGAAATTCAACGACTGCGTCCCGAGTCCTCTGATCATCGCCTCGTTACTCGACTCGGGAATGGCAGGCAGGCGGTCGTCAGAAAATCTTGGATTGCGCGTCAGTTACAGGACATGCTCGATGAGATCGAACCCGAGGACTATCTGGCCGTTGTTTTACTCTGTACAGGTGAATTTTCAGATCTTCACTTCGGCGGACTCTTTCTCGATGCGCAGCATCTGGTTGATCATGGCACTGATGCGATTTGTGCGGGCGCACAGCGTATTGGCGTCCTTGTTCCGCTCATAGAACAGAGCCAAGAATTTCACTACAAGCCGAGGGTGGACCAGGAACTGCGATTCTCGGCCGCTTCCCCTTATGAGGGAGATGAACTTGCCGGTGCGGCTCAAGCCCTAAGCGATTGCGACGTCATCGTGATGCATTGTATGGGCTACACGGAAGCGCAGCGGGCTGCATTGTCTGCTTCAACTGGAAAACCGGTGCTGCTCGCTCGTAGACTGGTCGGAGCTGGGATCGCACAGATCGTATGAGTGCCTTCCCGCAGGATCAGGTAACCAGACAGGGTAGGAAGCATCCTTCGATCTTCGAGCCAGCTACTCTCGTCTTGGGCCTAATGATGGCTGTCCTCGGTGGAGTGATTGGCATCCAGCTTCTTACCCGTGTTGGAATCACACCGAATAGTTCGGTAATCGGTGCGATCGTGGCGATGACCTTGGCCCGCATCCCCTTAGCGGTGTTCCGTCCATTCGGCAGTCTAGAGCGACAAAACATTCTGCAAACGGTCATATCAGGCGCAACGTTTGGGGGGGCGAACGCTTTGCTGCTCCCTATCGGGATCCCTTGGGTCTTGGGTAGGCCAGATCTCGTGCTCCCCATGTTTGTTGGTGCATTTGCCGGGCTAGTAATTGATGCAACGATTCTTTACCGGATCTTTGATTCACCGGCCTATCCTGCCTCGGGACTCTGGCCTTCCGGTGTTGCCACAGCTGAAGTCTTGATCGCTGGCGACCAAGGAGGACGGAGGGCAGGGCTCCTGTTGGCAGGTGGATCTGTTGGAGGAGTCGGACAACTCTTCGGTATCCCGATGGACGTTTTTGGGGTCTGCTGGATCGGGAATGCCTACGCACTCTCCATGTTTGCAGTCGGTCTGTTACTCAGAGGTTACGCGCCAGCAGTAATAGGGGTTGATCTGAGTGAGATATATATGCCCCATGGGTTGATGATCGGAGCGGGTGCTGTTGCCCTCATTCAGGTTGTGATGATCGTAAGAGGCAATTTAAGCGACAGCAGTGGAGCTAAGGGTTCACGTCCTTCGCGTACGAACCGGGTATTGATGGTTGGTTTTATGGCATTCGCTTTGGCAGCAGCTGGCCTGCTTCTGTCAGGTGGGGCGGCTTCTGAGATGAGTGTTGGCATGATCCTGGGGTTCATCGTATTCGCTGCCTTTGCTGCCCTGGCCTCGGAACTTGTTGTTGGACTTTCAGCGATGCATGCCGGCTGGTTTCCTGCCTTTGCGACGGCATTGATTTTTTTGGTGATCGGGATCTTGGTCGGATTCCCGGAGATTCCCCTGGCGCTTCTCGTGGGATTTGTTTCATCGACCGGTCCGGCATTCGCCGACATGGGCTATGATCTCAAGGCTGGCTGGATCTTGCGAGGCAAGGGCCGGGATCCAGAATGGGAACGAGCTGGGAGAAAGCAACAGTATTGGGCAGAACTCGTAGGGTTTGGAGTAGCTGGGGCGCTCGTACTGATGGTTTATGAGAGTTATTTCCAGGCAGATCTCATTCCACCTCTCGATCGTGTGGTCGCGGCTACGATCTCGGCAGGAGCGGATCCGTTGCTTGCCAAGTCGCTGCTTATTTGGGCGATCCCTGGGGCACTGATTCAGTGGGTAGGAGGCCCATCACGACAGTTGGGTGTTTTGCTCGCTACCGGGCTATTGATCCTGAATCCGATTGCGGGCTGGACGGCAGTTGTTGCATTAATCATTCGAAGTCAGTTGACTCGAAGATTCGGAAAAGATGCAGAGAGTCCAATGTATATCGCCGCGGGTGGGTTCATCGCGGGATCTGCGCTGACGGGCTTCGCGAGTGGTGCCTGGCAGGCGAGACGCTAGGGATAAAGATACAACGAAATTACTAGAGGCTCTGAAAAACATCGAATAGAGACAGGACATGAAGAAACTTAGTTTGCTGCCCATTATATGTACCTCTGTACTCATGCTTCTGAGTGCATGTGACACACAGCCCGATAGGCTACCTCCGGATCTGATCTTCACGAATGCATATGTAGTCGATGGGACGGGTGAGCCTGGGCGGATGGCTGACGTTCGTGTTCGCGGTGATCGCATTCTGGAGGTTGGAAGTTTGACACCAACGGATGCGGAGACCGAGATCGACGCGACAAATTTGGTCCTGGCTCCGGGTTTTATCGACACACATAGCCACCACGATGGAGGACTCGAAGAGGGTGGTGCGCTTGCAGCTGTTAGCCAGGGTATCACGACAATCATTGCGGGTCAGGATGGTGGCTCACCGCTGCCTCTCGCCGACTTTTTTACCAGGATGGAAACAGCAACCGTCTCCGTGAATGTGGCTGCGTACGTGGGGCACAACTCTATTCGCAGAAGGGTGATGGGCGATGATTTTCGCCGTGAAGCCACCCTGGAAGAAATTGAGAAAATGAAGGTACTGCTCGAGAGTGAGCTTGAATCAGGGGCGCTCGGGCTATCCACCGGTCTTGAGTACGACCCGGGCATCTACTCAAGTACAGACGAGGTCGTGGAGCTGGCCCGTAGCGCTGCTTCCGTCGGAGGACGCTACATCAGCCACATGCGAAGCGAGGACCGGGAGTTCTTTTCAGCCCTGGAAGAACTTCTCCACATCGGTCGGGAGACGGGTATCCCAGTGCAAGTCTCACATATGAAGCTTGCGATGAAGAGTTTGTGGGGAGAAACAGGCAGGGTGCTTTCTATGCTTGACGCGGCCAGAGAAGAAGGCATCAATGTCACAGCCGACGTCTATCCGTACGAGTTTTGGCAGTCAACGATGACGGTTCTTTTCCCTGGTCGAGAGTTCACGCGAGAGGCTGCCACGTTTGCTTTAGAAGAACTCGCGCCCCCGGAGGGGATGTTTATCGCGGCGTTTGGGGCTGATCCTTCTTATGTCGGGATGTCACTAGCGGAGATTGCAGAGGTTCGTGGCAAAGATGCAGTCACCGTCTACCTAGAATTGATTGCTGAAGCCGAAGCCAGCGATGGTCGAGAGAGCATTATAGCGAGGAGCATGACGGAGACCGACATAGCCGAACTTCTTTCCTGGCCCTATACGAATGTCTCAAGTGATGGAGGTCTGAATGGTCGCCATCCACGCGGCTACGGGAGTTTTACTCGCGTACTGGGCCGACACGTGCGTGAGCGTGGGGAGCTGTTGCTTGAGTCTGCGATCCGAAAGATGAGTTCATTAGCGGCAGAAAACACTGGACTCTCGGAGCGCGGTGAAATTAGAGAAGGCTATTTCGCCGACCTCGTGCTTTTCGATGCCGAGACGGTTCTAGACCGGGCGACACCAGATGAGCCAAATTTGCCGTCTGTAGGTATCGTGGGAGTTTGGGTGAACGGGGCTCGTGTGTACAACACAGAAGGAGTTACCGGCAATCGACCGGGGCGTGTACTTCGAAGGAGAGACAATTGATGGAACACGGATTTAGGAAGTATGCTCGGCTGTTAGCTATGGTCTTTACGTTACCCATGATTGCTTGTGTACAAGGGGATTTTGATACAGCTGCCATCGATAACGTCTTCGCCGATTTCAACTCCGAAACTCCAGGGTGTGCTCTAGGGGTCGTACAATCCGGTCAACTTGTTTACGGACGTGGCTATGGTATGGCCAATCTCGAACACGATATCCCTATCAATACCACATCTGTGTTCAGAATCGGATCAGTTTCGAAGCAGTTTGCAGCGGCAGTCGCTGCCCTTGCTGCAATGGAGGGATATCTCGATTTGGAGGATCCACTCCAGAAATGGATTCCAGAATTACCTGATTACGGAGAGCCGCTCACGCTACGGCATACGTTAAACCATACCAGCGGATTGAGGGATTACATCACTCTGATGAGCCTGAAGGGACTTCGGGGTGATGATTTCTATACCGTAGCTGAGCTCATCGAGGTTCAAGCACTACAAGAAGAACTTAATTTCCCATCAGGGTCTGAGTACCTGTACAGCAATTCAGGTTATGTGCTGGCAACCGAGGCCGTGGCACGAGCAGTGGGCAAGCCATTCAAGGATTACGCAGAGGAGGTTCTGTTCAGGCCACTGCAGATGAGTCATTCACACTTCCACGACGACCACAACCACATCGTCCCACTCAGAGCAGACGGGTATTCGCCTCGCGGAGATGGTTTTCGAACAAATATGACAACGCTCGATATGATTGGGGATGGCGGTGTATATACATCGATCGATGATATGGTTCATTGGGTCACAGCGCTCGAACAGGATGGGATCAGGTCTGGCCTTACCCCAATACTTGAAACGAGAGGAGTCCTCAACTCAGGAGAGGAGATCTCTTATGCACTTGGCCAGAGTCACGGCGAGCACCGCGGCCTAGCGACAATCGGACATGGCGGAAGTTGGGTGGGATTTCGGGCCGACGTGCTTCGTTTTCCTTCTCAGGGTACCAGTATCGTCACACTGTGTAATCGGGCCGATGCCAGCCCTTCTGGTCGTGCCATTCAGGTCGCTGATATCGTGCTTGCCGAGCACCTAGCCCCGGTTTCCGAAGAGCGGAGCCTCGAGGCTGAGGATAGACGTGAAAGAACGGAGCCAAGCGAAATCAATGATCCCAGCCCTTACCTCGGAACGTATTACAGCCCGGAGCTAGACGTGAATTACGAGTTCGTGAATACAGGCGGGTCCCTAGTTGTTCACATGGGGTCCAACGCTGAAAGCGAACTGCAGCGGATTTCAGGAGACACACTCGCTGCCGGTAGCCGGACCTTCAGATTTTCTCGTGAAAGAGGTGGGGTTACCGGATTCGAGTTAGACGCAGGACGGGTCGTACATCTCCGTTTCAGGCGGCTTAACTGAATCCATTACCTCAAGAATTCTGAGTTACAGCCCAGCTGGGTCCAGGTATCGGAAAGTGGGTTCACCGGCAACTAGCGCAGCTAGATCTTCTAGCGATGTAAACCCAGGACCAGGATTCGCTCTCCAACCCAGATATGCTTGATGGACTTCTTTAGATTCCCATTTAGTGACAAACAATAAAGTCTTTCCATCTGGATCAGCGAAACCCGCAACCTCGTAGCAGCCTGGCCAGGCGCGGGTATCAGGCAAGAGTCCTTTCAGAGTGGACTTCAGTTCATCCATGCAGCCCTCTTTTGCTTCGCATTCAAAGATCACCAGAGTCATATCGTTCTCCCTCTTTCTTCGGTTCTGCTAAATGGGATGCGCTCAGCTGAAACGTCTAAGTTACAGGCCGGCTGGCTCCAAGAATCGGGGTGCCGGCTCACCCTCGACCAGTGGCCCTAGATCTTCTAGCGATGCAAAGCCAGGACCAGGATTCGCTCTCCAGGCGAAGTACTGCTCATAAGCCTCCTGGGAGTCCCAGGCTTCGACGAGCAAGAGGGTTTTCCCATCTGGATCAGCGAATACGGAAAGATCGTAGCATCCTGGGTATGCTCTGGTATCAGGCAAGGCTTCTCTGAGCATAGCTTTTAGGTCGTCTATCCGACCTTCTTTAGCTTCGAGTTCAAAGATGACCAAAGTCATATTTTCTCTCCTTTAAGACTGTTCTTTAGGGATGAAGGGGGCAGAATCTAGGATGAGTTGTGATCCCATGATATGCCAACTCTTAACTCCTAGGGATGTACTCGAGCAGTTCCAAGCTGCCGGTAGTCGTCATGGGCATCGTCATTGATGAACCATCTGGTCCAGACATTGTCATCGTCATCTCAGTCGTGGTGGACGATGAGAGCACTAGGCCGCGATCCACATCAAAGATCAAAAAGCCAGTCATCTCCGCATCCACGTCCATCTCCATCGGCAGTCCTGCTAGGTCTTCCGGAGTATCAGTGGCGATCTCTCCGGTACTCGAGAGGAGGGCTACCGTCCGTCCGTCTCGTTCTTCTATCCCATCAAGAATGAAGGTGAGGGTATTAATCACTTCCCCTAACAGTGGGTTCGGCATGGTGAAAGACATTTGCCATGAACCTCCCGGACTGATTGGGTCAGTGGGAAGGATTTGCACGCCCTGCTGTGCAATTTCAGTGAGGGTCTGTGCATTGAACATTTCACCCAACATTGGAGCAACGTCAGGTGGGAATGAGCTTCGCATACTCTCGATCAATTCTTCAATTCCTTGGATCGACTTTACCGTGCCATCTGCTCCGACAACCATAGAATAATCCTGTCCCACCATCGCAGCGGCACCCAGGATCGCTGGATCGGTCGGGATATCACCTGAGTCAGAATCGTAAAGCTGGTCGCCACCAGGGCCGACCCCTTCCATACGGATGTGTTCGGTCGTAACCATGACCGTTGCATCTCCGTTCGACTCAACACTCTGTACGGTTTGACGCATTCGTATGGATTGATCCATCACCTGAGAGGCGAAGCCAATTGGCATCGATATTTCCATGCGATTGGTCAACTGCAGAACCTGTTCACTCCCTTCTACAAAACCCCATTTGAGCATGATCTCTTGAGCGGAGACTAGGGCAGGGACTGACATGGCTAGAATTGTCCAGATAGCAAGCAAGCCCGGCCGCTTGGTTACCGGATGGAATTGTAAGCTCGTCATATCTATTTCGATTTTAGAGTGATGGAACTAGCTACTAAGCCGTCTCAGCACAGTCGCATAGTTATTGAGGATTTCTTCCTCACGTTCGTGATGTCCATTACGGATGACCCATTTTCCGCCGACTATGACATTCTGAACAGGTGTATGTTCACCCGAGAAGATCCATGAATCGAGGATCTCATCACCCGTTCGTCCCACGAGGGCAGGGTGATTCTCATCGAGACTGAGGATGTCAGCACGCTGGCCTACTTCGAGTGCTCCTGTCGATCTGCCGGACGCCTGTGACCCACCGGTCCAAGCATGTTGAAGGAGTGCTCTTCCGGTAGATCGATCTTGAGCGCCAGCCGCAATGTTCCGCTCTTGGCGAGCGATTCGCTGTCCATATTCAAGTAACCGGAGTTCCGCTATTGGGCTTACGCTGACATGGGAGTCGGTACCCACACCCCAGTTGCCCTCTGCGTTGGAGAAATCCTCAAATCGAAATAGACCGTCACCTAGATTCGCCTCGGTAGTCGGACAGAGCCCTACCACAGCCCCTGAAGCTGCGAGACGGGTTGCCTCTTCAGCCGTCATGTGGGTTGCATGGATCGTGCACCAATATTCATCGACTGGCGCATTAGTAAGGAGCCACTCTACTGGTCGTGCCCCTGACCATGCCAGGCAGTCGGCCACTTCTCTCGTTTGCTCAGCTACGTGGATGTGAATTGGGCCCTCAGTATCAATATCCCTGAAAGAGCTGACAGCGTAGGCAAGGTCTTCAGGTGCAACCGCGCGCAGTGAATGGACAGCTAAGCCGACACGATATTGCGGGTTGTTCGCTGTAGAGTCCTTCAGTGCAGCTATGTCACTGATGAGGTCATCAACATCAGCTACGAAGCGTTTTTGTTCCGGAGCGGGTGGCTTGTTGCCAAAATCTGAAGAACGATAGAGCACAGGTAAGAGTGTAGTTCCGATACCTGCTTGATCAGCGGCACTCAAAATTCGTTGGCCCATCGCTACTGGATCTTGGTAGGCGCTGCCATCGATATCATTCCGGAGATAGTGAAATTCAGTCACTGAGGTGAAGCCATGGCGCAGCAGTTCCACATACAACTGGGTCGCGATCGCTTCCACGTCTTTCGGAGACAAACGTTCCAGGAATGCGTACATGCGTTCGCGCCAAGACCAAAACGTGTCTGTGCTGGAAGTACCCCGCTCCGCTAGGCCAGCCATCGCTCGCTGAAATGCATGTGAGTGAAGATTAGGTACTCCTGGCACAGCGATGCCGGGCACGTCCTTACACCCATCAGAAGATGTTCCAGACGTGATCTGCTGGATCCAGCCATCCTCTGAGACTGAAATCCTTACTGAAGATTCCCAGCCTGAGGGCAGGAGCGCAGATTTGAAAAAGAGGTCGGTCATGGCCATCGAGTGTAGATTGACATCGCAAGTTAGCGACAATCAGGGGTTCATGTGGTGTCCTGCGATCTATTAATAGAAAATGCTATGCTCGCTACGATGAATGAGAGCGAGCGTAATGCTTTGCCGTATGGCGAGATTGCCAATGGTGGAGTAGCGATTTCAGGTGATCGAATCGCGTGGGTTGGAGCTATGTCCGAACTCTCTTCAAGATTTAGAGAAGATGCGGCGAGCATTCTGGATGCCAAAGGTCGTTGGGTTACTCCTGGTCTGATCGACTGTCATACTCATTTAGTATTTGCTGGCGATCGAGCTCGAGAGTTCGAAATGAGACTTCAGGGTGCCAGTTATGAGGAGATCGCGCGTGGAGGTGGTGGCATAGCCTCAACTGTTAAAGCCACACGCAGAGCGACAGACGAAGAACTGTTCTCAGGTGCCTCAAAGAGACTTAGCACGTTGCAGTCGTTCGGTGTAACAACGGTTGAAGTAAAATCGGGCTACGGTCTTGATGTTGAGACAGAGTTGCGCATGCTGCGCGTAGCGAGGCGTCTAGGCACAGAACACCCAGTGGCTGTCCGCACAACATTTCTTGGTGCCCATGCCCTTGCTCCTGAGTATGTGGCTGATCGCTCGGGGTACATTGATCTTATTTGTGAGACCATGATACCGAAGGTGATGGACGAGGGGTTGGCTGACGGGATCGATGCTTTTTGTGAGGGGATCGCATTCACTCCCGACGAATGTGAAAGAATATTCGCAGCCGGTACACAGTACGGCCTGCCGATTAGAGTCCATGCAGATCAACTGTCGGACTCCGGTGGAGCAGCTCTGGCGGCACGAGTCGGAGCCGTATCAGCAGACCACCTCGAGTACGCTTCAGAGGCTGGAATCGAGGCGATGGCAAAATCGGGGACGAATGCCGTGTTATTACCGGGTGCTTTTTACTTCTTGGGTGAAGAGCAGGCGCCTCCAGTCGATGTGTTACGCTCTCAAGGCGTTTCAATCGCGATTGCTACCGATTTGAATCCAGGGTCGTCTCCGATCAACTCACCGCTCATTGCGATGAACATGGCCTGTGTCTTGTTTGGACTTAACCCAGAAGAGGCACTATGCGGGATGACCCGCAACGCCGCTAAGGTTCTTGGGATGTCTGGTGATCGAGGGGTGTTGAGAGAAGGATCGTGCGCGGATTTGGTGCTCTGGGATATTGACCACCCATCAGAACTTTCCTACTGGATTGGGCCGAATCCTTGTGGAGCTGTAGTTCAGGCAGGCGTTCTGAAATCTTCTTAGCGTTATTCAGTTTCCGGGGCGTCGTGCTCGCCGGGCTGTAGAAGAGGACCGAGATGGCTGGCGGGTTGGCCCCGGATTCATCTTAGGAGACGGTCTTGGGGTTGCCAGAGCTCTTGGTGCTCGGGACGAGGAAGGGGCAGCCTTGGTTCTGGGTGCATGATTGGGTGCAGGTTTGGTTCCTGGAGATCGAGGATAAGCTTTAGGCCGTGCTTGCGTTTTCGGAGAAGGCCTTCGACCGAGTGAAGGATTATTGGAGACTCCCTTTCCAGGTGCAGGGCTCCGGTCGAAGCTTGGATAAGGGGATCGGTTGCGGCTCTTAGGCTTCGGCCTCGGTCCGGTTTTCGTCCCTGAAACTGTACCTATACCAATGCGGTCTGATGGTCGAGGGGCTTTAGCGGTTTTTCCTGTTCCCGCTCTACTAGCTCTTCTTGGATCTGCGGAGGGGTGCGCTGAGGGGGGGTATATAAGGTCGGATGGCGGAGACTTAGATCCCTTAGCCCTAGGCTTTGCTGTTGGTTCTTTAGGGTCTCTGGAATCCAAAACGGGGATCTCTCCCCATCTGCCCGGAGGATTTGAAGTCCGTGGAACGGCAGAGCGACCTGGAACCCTGGCTGCACCCTCTCCGTACCCCCGAGGTGAGCCTATCCGTGAGGATGGACGACGTGTGGCTGTTCGAGTTGGGGCTTCAGGGTCAGCAATTGCGGGTACAGCTGGGTAGGGGACAGGGTAGTGTCCTCCGAAGCCCGGCTCATCCCAGTACCCATCCCAGAATGGTGCCCATGGGTCTTGCGTCCAATGGGGGCCCCAGGGAGGTACGAACGGGTCCCTCCAATATGCGAATGCGTGGGGTGGAGGTCGTGAATGGAAGGATGTCCATACAAAAATACGATTCCAGGGTCGATAGGTTGATCGGTACGCTAGACCAGGGAGAAGATCACAACCCCATATCCAGTCATTGAAAAGGCCTACGAGAGGATCCCATGAGTAATTCCAGCAGGGGTGATGTATAGGGCGGAAATACCGAGGCCGGTGTACGCCCCTGGGCCCGGAATAGATGTCGTAACTGAATTCAGCGTAGGGTGTGTGGAACGCTGAACCCGCCTGTAGGTAGCCAAGCGAAGCTTGAGAGAATAGTTGCAACGAGAACCCGCTAAAGACTGGATTGCTCACCATCGGAGTGTTAACGACGGTGAATAGCAACCCTCTCTGGGCTTCAGCTGCTACCACAGATAGCCCGATTAAGAAGACCAAAACGGTGCTGGTCCGAGCTTTAGCAGGCACCTTCATTCTCCTGGAACGGTTGATACTGCGACCATAAAGTGCACGACCTATACCAAGTGTACAATAGTCTATATAAACTGTTATAGCACAACGGTTTACGGATAATACAAGGTGTGCAGAGCTACGTGACGTTATGTCCGATATATTAGACATCTGGGGTACTGAGAGGACAGGTGTTTCTCTGGGTGCACAGGATATGTAGAGAGCTTAACCTGTCCTTAGCTCAGAGTGCGGAGTAAGGTGTCACCGTACACGCAACACTTGATCCCAGGCATTATTCGTAGAAGATTTGTTCTGTCCGACCGATGCAGTATGCGTCGGTACCAGTGTGGCCTCCTGGCCACCTGAAGAGGACCGGTCCACAACTCTTGATTATTTCGGGGTTTCTACCGAAGGCGTTTGTGAGGCGAATTGCTCTCATGAGGCGCCAGGTAAAGTATAAATGGATTCAGACGTGCCAGAATCACCAGAAATTCAACCGACGTTAGACGGCTTCACTGAGCCAGAGGCTCCGGCTACGCCGGAGGGTCAGGCAGAAGCCTCTGATGCTCCAGCTAAGTCACCGGCCGAGAGTGAGAGTGCAGTGAAGCCAGAAGCTCCGGCTACGCCGGAGGGTCAGGCAGAAGCCTCTGATGCTCCAGCTAAGTCACCGGCCGAGAGTGAGGGTGCAGCGAAGCCAGAGGGTCAGACAGAGGCCACAGAGGCAAAAGAGAGACCGCAGAGGCGACAGGGTAATAGTGGACAAGGACGTCCACGTCGCCGTCGCCGTCGCCGGGGGCGAAGGCGTCGTAAGCCTCGCGGACAAAGTCAGCACCATTACAGTGAAGAAGAGCTTAAGGCCCAGCTTCCGGACGATCCCGAACAACTCGAAGCAGAGTCGCGTCCTCTAGGAATTCTCGAAGTACTCGGTAGTGGATCAGGTTTCGTGCGCCGAAGGGAGTCTGGATACACTCCGGGTAATGATGATATTTACGTAGGATCGCGAATTATCCAGCGGTTCGGTTTGCGCACTGGTGATGAATTGGTGGGGATCGTGGGTCGGAGTGCTCGGCCTGGGAAGAGTCCTCCGTTAGCGCACCTTGCTCGGGTCAATGACCATCCTGCTGAGGAAGCGACAAGACGGCCCGATTTTCAACAGTTAAGTGCGGTCCATCCTGACGACCAACTTGTTCTAGAGTGCGGGAGAGAGTTTCTGGGACAACCAGAGTACACAAATCGGGTCATTGATCTGATTTGTCCGATGGGTAAGGGTCAGCGTGCGATGATCGTTGCACCAGCTAAGGCTGGAAAAACGATGGTACTACAGGCAGTGGCTGAGGGCATTGTAAAGAACAACCCTGAATGTCATCTCCTTATTCTTTTGGTTGACGAGAGACCAGAGGAGGTCACGGAGATGGAACAGTGCGGATTTGGTGAGGTCATCGCTTCAACTTTTGATCGCCCTGCCGAACGACACTGCCAAGTTGCTGAGATAACACTCGAGAGAGCACGCCGACGTGTAGAGCAGGGGGAGGACGTCGTGATCATACTAGACTCGATTACTCGTATGGCACGCGCTTATAACTCGGTCAAATCAGGCAGTGGTCGCACACTCTCTGGTGGTCTTGACTCGAACTCGCTAGAGAAGCCAAAGCGTTTCTTGGGAAGTGCGCGAAAGATCGCTCCGACTCAAGGCGGTGGCTCTCTTACGATCATTGCTACCGCATTGGTTGATACTGGCTCTCGGATGGACCAAGTCATCTTTGAAGAGTTCAAGGGCACCGGAAATAGTGAACTGGTGCTATCTCGAGAATTAGCGGATCGGAGAATCTATCCGGCGATCGACATCCCAGCTTCAGCTACACGGAAAGAGGAACTACTTCTGGATGCTGACGCGCTTTGGTTGTCGCATGCTATGAGACGGCAGCTATCTGGGTCTGGATCAGCAGATGGGATGCAAGAGTTACTTGGAGCGATGAGAAAGACTTCAAGTAATCGAGATCTTATTGATTGGGCCCGGAATCAGTAGAATCGTTAGACACTTGCAAGAGCTGAAGTAATCGATCCAAGCTCTTCTCTAACTCTGCGCTTTGGACTCGATCCATAGAGAGTGCCCAGTAACCCATTAAAGGGTTTGCGCCGAGGTCACCAGATTCTCGCCATAGAATCCTAGTATCCCCCTGTTCGAGGCTCAGTTCGAGCACTCCATCGATATGCATTGCTCCACCCTGCATTTCCACTTGATATCGAACTATTTCCGCTTCTTGTACTTCTACGATAGTGAACGCCCCGGTTCCCAATTCTGGATCATCCCAAATAAAGCCCGCTCCCGCTCCGCTTGATGGTCCGATCATTTGCACCCCGCTATCTGGCCAGATCGTCCATTGACTCCAGTCTGTAGGTGAATCCAGGAGTAGAAACGCGTCTTCGGGAGATGCTGGTAAGCGTGCTGATGCTTCCGCAGTCCAGGTACCGGGGAGAAGTATTCCAATAAATAGAAATGAGATCAGGATAACCGCACCACTTCCTAGGATTGTTACTCCGGGACCAAAAGGACTTCTCATTCGCTATTGGCCGGGCTGAACTCAAGATCGGGAAACTCCAGGGAGGCCATATGGTGGCATCCATCACAAGCAATAGGGTGCGGGGTTCTTAAGGGTCCAGATTTCACGGATAGCATAGCTTCGCACTTAGGGCAGCTACCCTGAACGGAGTACAGCGTAAATCGTTCCAACCAACGTCTGCGTGCTAGGATGACTCCCCCTGTAAGAGCACCGATTGTCCATACACCGTGGGGGGGAATGAAAAACGCAAAGCTCGCTATAACTGAGGACAGAACAAAAATTCCTACAGCACCTCTCACTCGCCACACCCTCGTCCTAGGCAGGAGAGAAGCCACACATTCAGTGGGAGTGAATCCGAACAGCTTGATCAGACTCGCTACTTCTTTCGGCTTAGTTCTATTTGGATGAACCTTGGGCTGAGGCAAGAGAGGTCAGGAAGCAGGTTTCAGCTGTACTCATTCGACGCGAATTCACGGAGGCGTTCACCCGCGGCTTCGAGTGTTTTGATCGTCTTGCAGAACGCGAACCGTACAACTGAATGTCCCCGTTCCGGGACACTGAAGAAGCTGGAACCTGGTACGGGAGCGACGCCTCCCTCCTTAGTTAGTCTTTTAGAGAATGTCGTATCGTCCTCTGAGGAGAGAGCACTAAAGTCAGCGAGCACATAATACGCGCCTTCTGGTGTACTAAACTCGAACCTGGAATCTTTGAGTGCCGAGAGAAAGACGTCGCGTCGTTCCCGATAATCGACTGTCAGTCCCTCGTAGTAACTTGATCCGAGTTCACGGATACCAACGGCGCAAGCTTCTTGCAGAGGCGCCGGCGCACCTACCGTTAGAAAATCGTGAACCTTGCGGATGGCGTCAGTCAAATCAGGTGGAGCGATGATCGTACCTATGCGCCATCCAGTCACGCTGAAGGTCTTTGAGAGGCCGCTTATGATTATGGTCCGATCCCGCATTCCATCGAAGGTAGCCAGAACGTGATGTTCGCCTTCGTAATAAATGTGTTCGTAGATCTCATCCGTGATCGCCAAGATGTCGTACTTGAGACAAAGGTCAGCAATCATTTGCAGTTCTTCGAGGTCGAAGACCCTGCCTGTCGGATTATTAGGAGTGTTCACCACGATTGCCCGAGTGCGATTGGTAATGAGGGCCTCTAGGTGATCTCTTTCAAGGCGGTAAGCTGGAGCCTCTAACGTGAGAAAAACTGGTGTCGCATCTGAGAGAACTGCATCAGGTCCATAATTTTCATAGAAAGGTTCTAAAACGATCACCTCATCACCAGGTTCGACGATAGAAAGCATCACGGCAGCCATAGCTTCCGTCGCTCCGCATGTGACCGTGATCTCTTGCTCTGTATCAACTTCCATGCCGTAGCGTTCAGCGTATTTCTCCGCGAGTGCTTGTCGAAGATTTACCGTTCCCCAGGTGATCGCATACTGATTGATATCAGCACGGATGGCGGCACATGCGGCTTCCTTAAGGAGTTCTGGTGCAGAGAAATCGGGGAAGCCTTGAGCGAGATTAATAGCATCATGCTCCTGTGCTACTCTTGTCATCTCGCGGATGACGGACTCTGTAAAGAGATGAGTTCGTCGGGCTGTTCGCGTTTGAGAATTAGCCATCTTAGCTCTGGTAAAGTAGGGAGGTAATGATCAAGGATCGGTAGTGTCGAAGATCAAATTAAAACGATTGCTCTAAGTCATACTTCGAGTAGCGTGTTGGGTCATATAGTAGGACTGTCTTAGATCCGGAAGAGGTAGCTGAGTTTAAGAAAAAGTCCTTCTTCAACCGGATTCATCCTTGAAATGCGATAGCTTCTCTCGCCCTGCATAAGTCGACTGAACCCAATATAGAAAATAGTTCCCGGAGAGGGTTCGTACTGAAGCAAAAATTGACCCTGAAATTCCCCATTTGAGCGAGGGCCTTGAGGTTGGCCGAAGATTGCCAGTTGCTGACCAGTGGTGGGGTCCTTAAGTGCTTCGCGATTATCGAGGTCATATTGCAGGATCATCCTCGCCATTAAAGCCCTGCTGAAAAGGTATTGGGCTTTAATATTTGTTATATGCACAGTCGAATAGATTTCGTTTAGAACAACAGCTTGGCTCTTACTAGGGCTTCTAGAAATCCTTGAGAATGTATGGTCGATAGAGAGTTCGAGGCGATCTGTAGGGCTCCACTGAATTTCAGGTCGAGCTTGTAGCTCAAATCCACGAGAAGCCTCTGAAAAGATGGCTGTTTCTCGGGCGATGTACATCCCGTTAAGGCTAAACTTATTGGTGATTCTGAGCCTTGGAAAAACCATGAACGCTTTCAGGTTCTTCAGTGCTCCCGGTGCCAGGAAAGGGCTTTGGGACCCATCTTCGTCTAGGGTCGCGTAGTTGGCATACCGTTCAGGTTGGAAACGGAAATATCCGTTCCTGATCATGAAAGTGAGAGTTCTTCCACCCCGGAATGTGAAACTCGGCATGATCTGTAGTTCATGTTCGAATGGGCCGGATCCACTCCAAAACTCATTGTGGTCAAAGAAGTTTTCAGTAGAAGCAGTGATCGAAGTTCGCTCGAGGATGGCCCCAGCGGGACCAAATAGGTTCAAGGTCATCCTGGCATCAACTTGGGTGTCACCTGCTCGCGTAATGAATCCACTTCGTGCTCTGAAATCAGGGTGAATATCGGTAAACGTTGCATTCCAAGTGAATTCGCGACCTGACCGATCAATAGAGGCCATGATGAGTGGACTGAACTCGGTTGATTGAGAATCCATATCTGAACGGTCGACACTCCCAGCTACCTGAGTAGTTAAGGCGTAGCGACCACCCAACAGGAGGCGCATATCACCCGAAACCACGCGATTGAATGCTCCTGACCCGTCTGTCATGTCCCGGCCGGTATAGAGCACGCCGATTGTCGATCCGGTACCGATATCCCCCCGTGCGCGGAGCATATTGAACCGCGCTCTGCCGCTGCCCTCCATAATGGAGCTAGGACTGTCATCCAGTGCTCCGATATAACCGATATTAAAGTTGCCGAGTTTCCCGGTGAGCTTTAAGCCACCTATTGGGTCAACGATTTGCCTAGTGTATACAAGTCGTTGAGGTGTGTTGAAAATTTCCGTGCCGTTAAGGAAAAAAGGTCTTTTTTCAGGGAAAAAGAGTGCAAACCGCTCATTAACTGTGATCTGGCTAACGTCAGCTTCAATTTGCGAAAAATCGGGATTGTAGGTGCCATCGAGCACCATATTCTGTGTGACGCCTATTCGGGTATTGAAACCGAATTCACCGTCTGGGTCATTCTTGAGGAAAGCTCCAGTGGTATTCGTACCAGTCCGAACCCCTGTCGCGACTGGGTTTAGTTCAACCAAACGACGAGGCTGAATCTCTTGGAGGCCGACGAGGCGGCCGCTCTGTCCGAGAGAACTCGATATATCCTTTGTAAGAGGCGCCCAAGACTGGCGGAATCGGGTGCGCTTGACCTCTCTGGTTACCTGGATGCCCCAAGCCTGTTCTGGGATTTCACGGAAGCGCAGGGATACGTATGGAATTCGAATTTCTCCAGTCCAGCCCTCACTATCGACGATCCCTTCAGAATCCCAAATAAAATCCGGATTGAAGTCCACCTGAAACACCCGCCCACCAAAGCTTCCACCACCACCACCTCCACCGCCAGATCGTCCGCCGCCTCCACCGCCAGATCGTCCACCGAATCCGCTAGTGCCACCCTCTACTATTAAGCCGTCGGATTGCAGCCCGAGTGGATTAATTGCGAATGCGTATGCTTGCCGGCGGTCGTCAAAAGTATCCAGGATGATGCGGACCCAATCATCGTTATAAGTTACCCGGTCACGTTCTCCGAAGCGTGCCAAAATTTCACCAGGATCACTATCGTACGCACGAATACCGAAGTATATCGCTTCATCGGTGTAGAATACCCGAATCTCAGTGGCTTCAGATGGCTCGACCCCTTCTACAGGAACGTATTGAGTAAAGCCCCCAAGAATTGCAGCTGTAGTCCATGCCTGTTCATCCAAAAGCCCGTCGACGTTAATTCCAGGATCAACTAGCTTCGGCGGGCTCACCTCCAGTTCACCCATACGCCCATTGTAGCGAAGTGAGTCGGGTTCAGTACCCAGGGTGGCAATTAGGAAGAGCTCACTTAGCATATGAGACTTTTCCTGGAAGGAAGCTCACCTGAATCGAGCATTTGAATGGACATCTAAATATTCGCTCAGGGATTAAGGGCAGGTCATTCAGCGCGGAGGCTAGCACAAGCAGTTGGGTAGATGAAGGGTTCGTGTATGATTTTCTGTGCTATCGGTCACATGACCCGCTGGCAGGGTTCTAAAACCGAACCTAATCTGAAACCCGCTAGGTATGGAAACTGTCAATTTTAAGACATGTATGTAGGAGTATCTTATGAAGCCAGGTCTTCTGTGGAGTTTTCTTGGAATTGCTTTGACAGGACTCTCATTAGGTGCGCAGGAGCGTTCCACTTTATTTGAGAGCATGCGAGCACGAGAAATCGGCCCAGCCGGAATGAGTGGTCGCGTCTCCGACGTGGAAGTTTCTTTAGTCGATCGGAACATTGTCTACGTAGGAGCTGCAACGGGTGGTTTATTCCGATCTGAAAATGGGGGAATCAGCTGGTCCCCCATCTTTGATGATCAGGACGCTCTTGGTATTGGGGCTATCGCTGTCTTCCAAGCAAATCCCGATATCGTTTGGGTCGGTACCGGTGAAGGGAACCCAAGAAATAGTGCTGGAGTTGGGCGGGGTCTATTCAAATCCATCGACGGAGGAGATACATGGCAATTAATGGGACTGCGCCAATCTGAACGGATCCACAGGATCATCACACACCCCACTGATCCAGACATTGTCTATGTAGGAGTACTGGGTCCCGCCTGGTCGGATGGGCAGGAACGAGGCCTTTACCGCACGCTTGATGGTGGAAGGACATGGGATCGGGTTCTCTGGCAGAACCCTCGCAGTGGTATCGCAGATCTGGTCATGGATCCTTCTAATCCCGATAAACTTTTCGCTGCGATGTGGGAGTTCCGAAGAGAGCCCTGGTTCCTTACCTCCGGAGGTCAAGGATCAGGTCTATTCGTGACGTATAACGGAGGGGATTCATGGGAACAACTATCGTCGGCAGACGGTTTACCGGAGGGTCAGCTCGGCCGGATTGGACTAGCCATAGCACAGTCCAATCCGAACGTAGTTTATGCACTAGTCGAGGCGGAGAGATCCGCACTGGTGCGCTCTGAAGATGGTGGAAGAACCTGGGCAACGATTTCTGATAATCCTGGGATTAACCCGCGCCCGTTCTACTACGCTGATATCCGTGTAGACCCTAAGAATGAGAATCGCATCTATCGTTTACACGGATCCATCGACGTTAGTCAGGACCAAGGACGGAATTGGGAGACTGTTGTCCCGAGTCAGATCATTCATGGGGATATTCATGAGCTTTGGATTGACCCCGACAATCCCCGAAACATGATTCTTGGTGAGGATGGAGGAATCGCATTCACTGCAGACCGTGGAGATACCTGGCGTTTCGTAGAGAATCTTCCTTTGGCCCAGTTCTACCACATATCAGTTGATAACGCCTTCCCGTTCAATATCTACGGCGGACTGCAGGATAATGGTTCATGGTATGGGCCCAGCACCGTTTGGGAGAATAAGGGAATACTGAATGCGCATTGGTTCCGTGTTGGAGGGGGAGACGGATTCAGCGTGATGCCTGACTTATCAGATCCTGATCACTTTGGATATTCCATGTCCCAAGGTGGAAATCTCCAGCACTTTAATAAAGCGACTGGAGCTCGGCGTAGTATTCGGCCAGTCCATCCAGATGGGGATGAACTCAGATTCAATTGGAATGCCGGATTGACCTCTGATCCCTTCCAGATGGGAACTATCTACCTTGGAAGCCAATACCTCCATCAAAGCACAGATCAGGGGAGAAGTTGGGAGATCATATCTCCGGACCTGACAACTGATGATCCCACAAAGCAGCGACACTCCGAGAGCGGGGGATTAACCATTGATGCATCGGGTGCGGAAACGCACACCACGATCATCTCAATCGGTCCTAGCGCATTAGAGGAAGGCCTCATTTGGGTCGGTACAGACGATGGAAATGTGCAAATTACTCGAGATGGAGGCAGCAGCTGGGAGAACGTACGAGATAGCATTACGGGATTACCACACGGCATCTGGATCCCAGATGTACAGGCCTCTAAACACCAACCTGGTAGGGCCTACCTTGTTGCTGAAGATCATCGGCGAGGTGATTGGACGTCCTATGTTTATGTCACTGAGGATTATGGGCAGACGTGGAGATCCCTTTCGTCACAGAACATAGACGGCTTCGTGCATGCGATTGAAGAAGATCCAGAAAATCCCAACCTACTTTTTCTCGGCACTGAATTTGGACTCAGAGTAAGTCTGGACCGCGGCGATAGCTGGATGAAATACACATCTGGCGTGCCGGCTGTACCAATTCGAGATCTAATTGTGCATCCACGGGATGGTGACCTTGTTCTGGGTACGCATGGACGCGCGTTGATCGTGCTGGATGACATCCGTCCGCTACGTGAACTCGCCACTGATCCGACAATCCGAAACGCAACGGTGCAAGTCTTTTCCCCACCGCCAGCCTACGATGTGAACATTGCTGAAGCGATAGGTTACCGATCTACTGGGCATGCTATGCAGCAGGCCGAGACGCGACCCAATGGCGCCTTGATCAGTTTTTGGTCAGCAGAGGGTGGCGAGGGGCAGGTAACAGTGACCAGCGAATCAATGGATACCGTCTATTCCCGAACTGTATCCGCTACCGCAGGAGTGACTCGATTTTCTTGGGATCTCAGACCGGGAGGAGAGGCTGACCTGATGCAATTCCCTGATCAAATGAGTGTCTTTCCGGGCACATATTCCGTAACGGTATCGATCGATGATATGTCATCTTCTTCGAACTTGGAGGTAAGGGGAGACCCGAGGAATCCAAGAGATATGGCGGACCTGGTTGCTAAGCGAGAAGCGTTGGTCACGATGGCTGAGATTACCCGCAGGGTGGACGAAGCCAGGGAAGAGTTGGAGCGATTAATCTTTGGAGTCGAGAGTGTGTTGGAGACACTTGATGAAAACGACGACAGTTTGAGAGAAGAAGGGCAGGGACTTTGGAATGCATTAAGGACGCTGAATGAACGTCTATTTACCGGTCCTGAATGTCAGGGATCGTGCGGTGGCGATGTCGTAGCTAGTGTAGTCGACCAACCGATTGGTAGGATCACAGGTGAAGACGGTGCTCCATCTGAGAATACACGAACGATGATGGATCAAGCGTCAACAGCAGCTGATACCATAAGATCAGAGATTGACAGAATCATTGACGGATTGGTGGCTTCCTATCGTGCGGCATTGATCTCAGCAGGTTATACACCTATCGGGGGTGCACTATGAAGCTTCATTCGCTTGTCTTGAGTGCTGGTCTGTTCACTCTCTGTAGTGTCTTAGTGCTCCCTGCGTCAGCTGGTTCACAAGAACAAGTGAAGCTCTTTATCTCGGTCGATCTAGAGGGGATCGGTGGGGTTGGCTCCCCGTTGATGACGAGTAGTGGTGGTAAGGATTATGGGACTTCTAGACGATACCTGACCGAGGAAGTCAACTCGGTGGTGGCGGCAATTTTCGAGCACGTCCCAAGTGCTGATATCCTTGTAAATGATTCTCACGGCGATCATCAAAATGTGCTCCATGGAGAACTTGATCCTAGGGTTAGCTATATCCAGGGATCTATTAAACCTCTTGGAATGGTTCAGGGCCTCGACTCATCCTTCGATGGCGCAATCTTCATTGGATATCATGCTAAGGCGGGTGATCCAGATGGGTTTCTTGCTCATACCGGGAGCGGCTCAGTCAAAGGTTTGTGGCTAAATGATGTTGAGGTAGGTGAAGGTGGGATGAACGCGGCGTTTGCTGGGAGTCTTGGAGTGCCTGTGATCCTCGTCTCAGGGGATTCAGCAGCTGCAGCTGAGCTGGGCCAACTCCTTGGATCTGAAACAGTGACTACAAAGACGGCAGAAACACCTTCCTCAGCGCGCCTCCTACATCCCGATGTGGTTAGGGCTATGCTACACGAAACAACAGAAATCGCACTTGATCGACTTAGGAGCGATGGGTTCAGGCCACTAGAAATTGGATCACCTGTTGAGATCAGAATGCGCTTCGCATCAACTACCCATGTGGATGTGCTTCAATCGATTCCCGGAATGGCAAAGATTGATGGTTACACCGTCAGGTATACCGCTCGTAGTATGGATGAAGCATACCGATTAATAAGGCTGATGTACCGATTTGTGAGCGCTTGAACACGACTCCCAATAGGACGCCCACGTGATGCGTAAGGCCTTACTCTGGGCTTCAACGAATCCCTTTCTCGCCGAGCGTCTGCCGAGAATGCGCTTCGTCAAACGAGCTACGAGTAGGTTTATGCCTGGCGAGAGTTGGGAAGAGGCGCTTACGGAGGCCGATAGACTGTCAACGAGGGGTATGGGCACCCTTGTCACTTTACTTGGTGAAAATCTCGACTCTATAGATCAGGCTGACGCTGTGCTGGATGAGTACCTTGGAGTATTGCAGGATGTTAGCGATGCCGGGGTTGATCTTGAAATATCGGTAAAACTCACACAGCTCGGCCTCGATTTCGGGCCAGAGGTCGCTCAAGAAAGATTAAGCAGACTCGCAGAAGCCACTCAGTCTCTTGTGTGGATCGACATGGAGAGTTCTGACTACGTCGATGTGACATTGGAGATTTTTCGGAACGTGATGAGTACGAACAGAAATCTGGGCTTATGTCTACAATCATACCTTCGGCGAACCGAGGATGATCTCGACAACCTCCTTCCATTGGATCCATCCATTCGACTGGTAAAAGGAGCCTACAATGAGGCCAGAGAAGTCGCGTATCCTGACAAACGCGAGGTTGATGAGCACTACTTCACACTTTCCAGGACTCTTCTAAAGGCTCGGCTTAATGGTGGTATGGCAAGGCCCGTAATCGCTACTCACGACACTCGGATGATTGAGTCTGTGAATCGTATGGCAGTCGAATTAGGTGCCGACAAAGATGACTACGAATTTGCAATGCTTTACGGTATTGAACGCCAGGAGCAAAATCGACTAGTAACCTCAGGGCATGTGGTTCGGGTGCTAATTAGTTATGGCTCATCTTGGTTTCCCTGGTATATGCGGCGTTTAGCCGAGCGACCTGCCAATGTGTGGTTTGTAGCTAAGCAACTATTCCGCTAGTGAACCACCAGGGGGAAGGGCCGGGAACCGGGGCCATGCTCCAAAATGTAGATAACGACCCTTGGCGCTGGGTTATGTTGGCCGTCGTCTCCCTCGCAATGTTGCTGTCGCTGACATCCTGGATGACTGCAACGGCAATTGGCCCAGAACTACAACTCAAGTGGTCGCTTTCATCGAGTCAGCTGGGTTGGCTTACAACGATCGTTCAACTCGGGTTCGTCGTAGGAACAGGCTTGGGAGCGATCCTTAACTTGGCTGACGTACTTCCATCGAGGGCATATTTCGCTCTGTCGGCATTCTTGGCAGCAGTGTCTAATGTTCTACTTCTTTCTTCGGATGGTTTCTCCGAAGCTCTGCCAGCGCGTTTTTTCACAGGATTTTTTCTCGCTGGAGTATATCCTCCCGGTATGAAGATGGTTTCGACTTGGTTTCAGTCGGCTAGGGGTTTGGCTATCGGAACAGTGGTGGGAGCGCTGACGGTGGGTAAGGCTACACCATACTTGCTCAAGGCGGCTGGAGGCACCGACACGGCCGTTGTAATCATTGGCGGATCGATCGCCGGACTTTTGGCGAGTATCCTGGTTGCTAGCGCCTACCGAGACGGGCCATATCCTTTTCCTAGCCGGCCCTTCGAATGGAGCCGGGTCGGAAAGCTGCTGAGACACAGAGAAACTCTGCTCGCTACCGGAGGCTATTTAGGACACATGTGGGAACTCTATGCAATGTGGACCTGGATCTCTGCGTTCCTATTCGCCGCCGCGGCCGGAGTGGTATCAGATACAGTTATAGATCTAGTCGTATTTGGTGCCATCGGCGCGGGGGCCTTGGGTTGTGTTTGGGGTGGCGCAGCAGCCGATCGTATTGGTAGGCATCGGGTCGTGAATCTGGCCATGGCCATAAGTGGAGGATGCTGCTTGGTAGCGGGCTTCGTGTTTCAGGCTCCCTTTAGCTTTCTTGTCATCCTTACTTGGGTCTGGGGCTTTTTCGTGGTTGCAGACTCTGCGCAATTTAGTGCACTAGTCACCGAGGTAGCTCCTCAGGACTCAGTAGGAACTGCCTTGATGTTGCAGACCTCACTTGGATTTCTACTCACTATGGTCACGATCCAAGCGGTGCCCGCAATTGTGGGTGTACTCGGTTGGCAATGGGCATTTGCGTTTCTGGCGTTGGGGCCAGCATGCGGAATCTGTAGCATCCTTCTCCTAGAGCGCAGCTAACCCGTATATTGGATTCAGTACTCTTCAGATCATCAGGACAACCGAATGAGTAAAAGACTTGCCGCTCTAGCTCTCATTTCTGTCGTGGCCACCGGTGTACTGATGGGTAGCGCAACAAATACTGACACAAGTCATTTTGGCTTGGCCAAGTCTATGCCCGAAGCTGACTCAAGCTTGCCTTCTCCGGGAGCGATCCAGCTTTGGTTTACACAAGTCCCTCAGGACAATTCCGTGGGAATCCGATTGATCAATTCAGCCGGTGATCTACTGGAGACTGGCCCACCTATGCAGGATAGTGGGGACCCAAAGAGCTACAGTATTCAAGTAAAAGGTGAACTTGGATCTGGTACTCATACGGTGGCATGGCGCGGGATTGGCGACGATGGGCACGTAGTCAGAAGTGAGTTTTCATTCGCTGTTGACGCGCACTAAGTCACAGGAGTGACGCCCTTTTGGAGTACCCTAACCGGATGGCTCCTTTTTGGAGGTCTGGTCACCTGCTGGGGGGCGATTACAGGCCGCTGGCTTCTTGTCCCGCCCCATGATGTAGGAAGATCGATATCCAGGGTACATGCTGAGGTGTCACTGGGTGTGGCAGCGAAACTTGGGCGCATAGGTGGTCTCACGTTGCCGGTGGCACTAGGTCTAGTCTTCTTGCGGCAACTCCAAGAGTTCCGAGATCCTTTCGCTTCCTGGGCGGAGGATGCCCAGCTTTTGGCATTCGGGACTGATTGGGGAACGATATGGATTGTTGGATTTGCTGGCTCAGTTCTCCTTATGACGGCCTTCTTATCGCTGAAGTGGACTAAGCAGGCCGGTTGGGTTATAGCCTCCCTGTTAACTGTAGCCTTGAGTGTCTTTCCTGCACTGACAGGCCATGCAAATGGAACAGAGGGACTCCGATGGATAAGTATCCCCGGAGATCTCCTGCATGTGAGTGCTGCGGGGGTTTGGATTGGTGGACTAACGTTGGTGCTCCTCTCAGAACACTCGTGGAACAAACAGGCTCAATCACCGGACTACACATTATTGCCAGAGCTCGTACCAGTGTTCTCGCGTATAGCATTACCTGCCGTGATAGTCTTATTGCTGACAGGGACATTGGCAGCGTGGATGCATCTTTCTTCTCTCAGTGCGTTAATAGCGACCTCATATGGTAGGACTTTGATGGTGAAGCTTAGCCTAGTGTTTGTTGTGTTATTGATTGGGTTCCTGAACTGGCGACGTATCACACCTCGTCTTTCGGATGTATATGGACCCCTAGCGATGAGGAAAAGTGCAGCACTTGAAGTACTTTTCGCCCACTTAGTGCTTTTGGTGACCGCTGTGCTTACCCGGACTTCACCAATGGATCATTAAGGAGTTCCGCTAACGATGCTGCACTTAGCCATAGGTATCGGCCTGGTACTTGGACTTGGTCTAGGCCTGCTCGCTGCTGTTACAGAATCAGAGTTCCTTATGATCGTCGCGGTTGGATCCGCACCACTCGGGACAGCATTCATGAGTGCGGTCAAGATGGTCATTATCCCGCTTGTTATGGCAGTGATTTTCAGTGGCGTTGCTAAGCTTGGAGATCCCAGAAAACTCGGGCGTCTTGGGGGGCTTAGCGTAGGGTTTATGTGGGTGACTATTGTTCCAGCGATTTTGCTTGGGATGGCAGTCTCTTGGCTGGGCCTTCAATTCACTCCGGATTTGGTAGCACCGCTAGCTACGGACCAAGAGGCACCCGAGTTGCCTGGGCTTGTTGATTTCATTCTAGGATTGATTCCGGATAACCCGTTTGCAGCAGCCAGCAATGGGCAACTCCTGCCCTTGATTGTATTCACGGCGCTATTTGGTGCAGCTGCTGGGACATTACGAGAGGATGTTCGCAGAACTCTTCTGGACTTTTCTGATGCAGTAAGTGACGCATTGATCAAGCTAGTCTGGTGGATTCTATGGACAGCACCAATCGGTGTGTTTGGCCTTATCGCTCCGGTTACCGCACAATTGGGTTGGGGTTTGATCCAGAATCTCGCTGTGTTTGTCATAAGCGTACTTTTCGGTCTCATGATCTATCTGGGCCTTATGTACCTAGCTCCACTCAGTGTTATCGCTGGTATCGGACCGAAGAGGTTTTTTTCAGGAACGTTTGGTGGTGCGTCCATTGTATTCTCAACGACAAGTACCGTCACCGCTCTTCCGGTAACACTAGAAGAATCGAAAAAGAACCTTAATGTGTCGGAGCATGTTGCTGATTTGGTAATACCTCTCGGTGCCTCGATGTACCGACCCGGGAGTGCGCTTTTTCAGGGCGCTGCGATCGTTTTTCTCGCCGACCTCTACAATGTGCCCTTTCCGGTAACAGCTGTTGGTGGTGCTCTACTAGCTACATTTCTAGCTGCGCTTACCGTAGCTCCCGTGCCATCTTCGGGAGTGATGACTTTAGCACCCGCACTAGATGCAGTGGGGATCCCACTCTCTGGTCTGGCTATCCTGCTCGGGATTGATCGCATCCCTGACATGTTCCGGAGCACGACGAACCTTTTGGGTCAGGTCACCGCTGCTACGCTCGTTGATCAATGGGTAGAAGATTCTATCGATACACCTCCAGGATAAAAACATCCTAGAGCGATAGCAGGGGCTGTTAAGGGGAAGAGTGCGGATTAACGGTGAGTTCTCAGCTTCCAGACGCCTACCGTTAGGACTGGTATCACATACACGATGATGAAACCCCAAGTCAGCGTGCCGTAACCTCGAGCGATGAGGTCAATGAGTCCGAACTGGCTTACAAAAGTGGCAATTGCGAGTAGGCTGACTGCGACAGCGGGTCTAACCCACGAGGCCAACTCTTTGTTCTCGTCAGCTCTAAGTCCTGAAATTCTCTCATTAAATGCATGGATTAATCCAGCGCCGGTTTCCACGAGAGTTCCAAATAAGATTACCTGGAAGACAACTTGGAAGCTTCGGGAGCCCAGGATTTCCAAGAGGTCGTTTGCAGGGACGACAGCGGTGGTTATTTGTGGATATTGACCGACGGTCGCCAAGAAAAACAACAGTGCTGGAGTCATGACTAGTGGGCCAGCCAAGGCACCAGCTATGAAAGTCTCTCTTCTCGTTTGGTGTAGTCGTAAGGTGGCGAGTACGAACGGAGCTGAAAGGTTATAGCCTGCGTAGGATACTCCAGCTATCAACCAACTCGTTCCTATCGGCTCTGCTGAGAGATTCTCCGAAATCAGTGGGCCAAAGCTTCTAAGGCACCATAGAAAGAATACGAGGTAAAGTCCGTACAAAAGGATCGACCAAGCGGAGAAAAAACGTTCTATAGACTCGTTACCACCAAAAACCAGTCCGCCTACTGCAAGCATTACGATGCCTACACCAACCCAATAATCTAACCCGAATGTTTCTTGAGCTATCGAACCTGCTGCCGCGGCTGCTACCGCAAGGATGATCAGTAGAAGCCCTAAGTAGCATCCCTCAAAAATTCTCCATCCAGGGCCCAGAAGTTTTTGAAAGAAGTGCCTGTAGTCGAAGGCCCCCCATAAGCGAGCAAGTTCAAACGTGACCATTGAAACAATACTGAAGATTGCAGTACTCACTCCGATTGCGAGTAGTCCGCCCATGGGGCCTTGAGCGTCGACAAGAAAAAACTGAACGAGTTCTCTGCCAGTGCCGTAGCCTCCCCCAATCACAATAGATTGGAAAATCAGGCCTGGTAGCAGGTAGCGACGGAATACTGATCTATTCATGGACGCGATGATAGGACATCAGATGAGTGGGCCGCAATTGTCCTTAATCAAGTCATTTAGGGGTCAGGAACGAAATAGTACTTCCTAAGAGTCTCGCGACAGCAAATCGCCTAATTGGATGAGGTCAGCATTTCCACCTGTGAGAATGACCACAACGGGAGTATCCGATTCTAGTGGAATTTTATTAGCAAGGAGTGCAGCAAGCCCAGCAGCCCCAGAGGGCTCAACTAAAAGTTTCATTCGTTCTAACAGTGTCCTCATGGCATAAACAATTTCGTTATCACTAACTAGCACTACCCCTCGGGCGTGCGCCGCCAAAAGCTCATAGTTCAGAGTTCCGGCCATTGGGGGAGCCAAACCATCTGCGATGGTATTTGTCGAGTCGAGTTGGATAGGTTTGCCACTCTCTAGGCTCTTGTTCATGCTCGGTGCACCCTCTGGCTCTACACCCCATACTGCGATATCTGTTTTCAGGGCCGCCATAGCAGCGGCGATGCCTGAGGAGAGTCCACCGCCACCAACTGGAACAATTACAGACCTCACCTCGTTTAGTTGCTCGGCGATCTCTAGGGCGCAGCTTGCATGTCCTGTAATGACTTCCTCATCATCGAATGGGTGCAGGAACGTCAGTCCCCGATCTCTTGAGATCTCTAGGACCTTTTTGAATGCTGCCTTAGCATCCCCATGGAGTATGACTTCCGCTCCATAGTGTTTGCTAGCGGAGATCTTAGTCGGGGAGGCGTTCTCTGGCATCACGACAACGCTTGGGACTTCAAGATTAGCTGCTGCCCAAGCTACTGCCTGGGCGTGGTTGCCTGCCGAGATCGTTGCAACACCCCTGGACCGCTCTTCTGGCTTTAATTGCGATACTTTATGGAGTGCGCCACGGACTTTGAATGAGCCTGTCTTCTGTAAATTCTCACACTTAAAGTAAATTGGCACGCCGAGCCACTTCGATAGGGTTTCGGATCCCATGAGAGGTGTCTTATGCAGATTGTGCCTTATGCGGTCTCTCGCCTCTAGGAAACGGTCCAGTGAGAATTGCTGGGTGGTCATGATGGACGGATCATGTAGTTAGTTTTGCACTCTGGCTACCCCGTTGATGAAACGTCTTTGCTGCTCTAGCTTCGCGTTTTGATCTCATTGGGTAAAACACGGAGGAACCCTGTGCCCGCCGACCCGGATCAATTCATAACTGTGCGATGTCAGTTCTGTGACAAAATGAATCAACTTGAGCAGTTCAGTAACGGGCACCAGGCACCTTGTCTTAATTGCGCAAAGCCAATCTTGCTGGATAGGCCGCTCAATGTCTCACAGGATGATTTCGACGATACTGTGCTTGCATCTTCAATCCCAGTCTTGGTGGACTTCTATGCGGATTGGTGCGCGCCGTGCAAGATGGTCGCTCCGCTTGTGGACGAGCTTGCTCGGGAGCACAGCGGCCGCATGCTGGTCGTGAAGATTGATACAGACCATGCCGCTAAGATCGCTGAACAATATTCAATCCGTAGTATCCCAACTTTAGTCCTTTTCAAAGAAGGCGAAGAAATTGATCGAAGTATGGGATTTGAGCCCGAACGAGTTCGGATTCTCGCAGAGGAGGCGGTGGCTTGAGTAAGCGAATACGGCACCAAAAAATCTTGCAAGTGCTAAAGCAACATCGTGTTACCAATCAAGAGTCGCTCAAGGACCTTCTCCATGCAGACGGGACCGATGTAACACAAGCAACATTGTCCAGGGACATGCGAGAATTGAGACTAGTCAAAGTGACCGGAGCAGATGGTGTTCCTCACTACTCTTCCCCAGATGAGTGGGAAAGCACCCCGACCCTAGCTTCTCTACTTCCGACTCTCTTTCAATCAGCCGAAGGGGTAGAGCATCTATTGGTTGTGAAGACGTTAAAAGGGGCCGCTCAGACGGTTGCAGCAGGTATTGATTGGGAAGAGTGGCCGGAGGTTTTGGGTACGCTAGCAGGAGACGATACGATATTGGTTGTCGTGAGAGACCCATCCGCCACATCTGCAGTTCAGCGTCGAATCGAAGAAATGGCGGGCCATTAAGGTTGACCTAATGCATAGCGAATGCATATTTATGCTATTATGTCACCCTTATCTCGTACTCTGAGCAGGCAACTCACGAGCTGAGACTAGAGTTATATCTTAGAGCTCGAGGCCCGCGCCCATTCCACCAGAACATCTTCTGATACATGGGATAAGGCCCCCCGCCTCTAAAAGGCTGAGAAGCTATGAAGGTTGTGGTAGGCTATTCCGGCGGCCTCGATACCTCGGTAATCGTCCCCTGGTTAAAAGAGAATTATAATGCGCAAGTAGTGTGCATGAGCGGCCATGTGGGACAACGTGAAGGTTTAGGCGGGCTAGATGAAAAAGCGCTTGCGAGAGGCGCGGTCGAATTCTATGGCGAGGATCTTAGGCATGAATTTGTAGAAGATTTCGTGTGGCCAACTTTAAAGATCGGAGCTGTGTACGGTCGAAAATATTTGTTGGGCACAGCTATGGCCCGACCAATCTTGGCTAAACGACAGGTAGAGATCGCAAGGACAGTTGGAGCGGATACACTCGCACACGGTTGTACCGGAAAGGGAAATGACCAGGTACGATTCGAGCTTACGTATGCCGCACTCGCTCCCGATCTCAGGGTAGTGGCCCCCTGGCGTGAATGGGATCTAAAGTCGCGTGAAGATGCTGTCCGATACGCCCAAGAGCGGAACATTGAGCTTGAGGGAATTGATGAGGACAAACTTTACTCAAGGGATGAGAATCTCTGGCACATTTCCCATGAGGGTGGTCCGCTAGAAGATCCGGGATACGAGCCGGAAGAATCCATGTTTCTCTGGACAGTTACTCCAGAACTCGCTCCAGATAAGCCCGAGATGGTCGAAGTATCGTTCGAGGCTGGCGTACCTGTAGCGGTAAATGGAAATGCGATGGGTCCTGTCGAACTTCTTGAAGAGTGTAACGCAATAGCAGCCCGCCATGGTGTTGGACGGGCTGATTTAGTTGAGAATCGTTTGGTCGGCATGAAATCTCGCGGGGTTTATGAAACTCCTGGAGGAACGATACTCTACAAGGCCATTCAGGATCTTGAGTCGATTACCATCGATCGTGAAGCCGAGAGCTTGAAGGATCAGATGGCTGATAGATGGGCGGATATTGTTTATGAGGGGCGTTGGTGGACGCCTGAGAGAGAAGCCCTTCAGGCTATGTCTAACGTATTGTCGAGGAATGTTACCGGATCTGTGAAGCTGAAGCTTTTCAAGGGCTCATGTGTGGTGGTAGCCAGAACAAGTCCAGTCTCCCTTTACGATCAAGATCTGGCGAGTTTTGGAGGGTCTGGGAAGTATGACCAGGCAGACGCAGCTGGCTTTATACGTCTCTTCGGATTGCCAACCCAAGCCGCTGCAAGACAGAAGAGGGGATCCAGCGAGGTGGACCAGGAGATTTCTCAGTTGATCTCAGAGTTTGCAGATGTTGGAGGACTCTGAGAAAGTTAGACGGCTCCTGACGTCCTGCTGGACAATAGAGCTGAACGCCTTTCTGAGAGGATTAGATAATGATCGACGAGACCAAAGGGGCGGATCCTCAAATGAGCTCTGAGGCACCTGGGTCACTATGGGGTGCCAGGTTCGAGAGTGCGATGGCACCCGAGATGGTTGAGCTGAATCAAAGTTTGCCTGTGGATAGTTGTTTGTGGAGGGAAGATATCCGCGGCAGTGAGGCCTGGGCTCAGGCACTCGGACGTGCAGGGGTTTTGACTCAGAGCGAGTTAGCCTCAGTGATCAATGGGCTTCAGGGAGTTGCACTCCGCATAGAAACAGAGGGATTCGACCAGGCTCAGGAAGAAGATATCCACTCCGTAGTGGAGCGCATGCTTTTGGAAGAAGTGGGATCTCTAGGCGGTAAGCTTCATACTGGTCGATCGCGTAATGACCAATCAGCTACGGGAGTGAGGCTTTTTGGTATGAGTGCTTGCGATCAGGTTCGAGACCACTTGCTCGGGTTATGTCGAGCATTACATGAACTCGCACGTCGCGGATTGCATCTTCCTATGCCAGGATACACCCACCTTCAGCAGGCTCAGCCGATCCGTGCTGCACAGTGGGCCTTAAGCCATGTTTTTGCTTTCCTCCGGGATATTGAGCGTATCGAGGTAGCCCGAGGTGCTGCGGCGGTCCTGCCACTCGGCTCCGGTGCCATTGCAGGCTGTCCATTTCCTATTGATCGGAAAGCACTAAAAGATGAACTAGGGTTTGAGCGAATAAGCTCTAATTCAGTTGATGCCGTAGCGGATAGGGATTGGATCTGTGACCTGCTATATGCGGGTGCAATGATCGGAGTTCACATGTCCAGACTTTCTGAGGACTTAGTTCTGTTTTCTAGTTCAGGGTTCGGATTTGTGAGGCTATCCGATGAATTTAGTACCGGGTCGAGTCTGATGCCGCAGAAACGAAACCCCGATGTTGCGGAACTTGCTCGTGGTAAATCAGGACGGCTTCACGGAAATCTTGTAACCCTTCTGACTTTGCTTAAAGGGCTGCCTACTGGGTACAACAGGGATCTGCAGGAGGACAAAGAAGCTCTGTTCGATACATGCACCACTCTGGATATCACCGTACCTGCACTTGCTGGTGGGATAAGAACGGCCGAGTTCGTACCGGAGAACCTAGAGGGCGCTATCGATACCCAGCTTTTTGCTACAGATCTAGCAGATTATCTGGTGAGAAAGGGTGTTCCATTTCGTGAGACGCACGGAGTCGTTGGGCGGTTGGTCCGCCTAGCAGAAGGGGAGGGGATCCCGCTTAGTGACTTGTCGATTCATGCTATGCAGAATGAACATGAAGCTTTTGACGACGATGTAGTCGAGGTTTTTGATTGGGAAAGATCGACTGAGGTTCGCGACACAATTGGTGGAACATCCTTAAGAGCGGTCCAGGAGCAGCTTGAAGAGGTCAGCAGCCAGTTTTCAGCAATGGAAGCATCAACAGAATAGCATTCGGGCGAATTCTCAGGCTTATTCTGTTCGAACAGTCGAACGTTTCGCAGGCCAACTGGAATGCTTTGGTGTGCTCCTGTAGATTCGAGTGTCCAACGTCATTGAACGTAGGCTTGAGCTCCACCCAGTTCACACTACAGATACAGACAGGATGGAAGCTTCAACAGCGGAACAACTGAAGCGCCAGGCAGCTGCCAGTGCCCTGGAATATGTTCAGAGCGGAATGATACTAGGGCTGGGAACAGGTAGCACCGTTGTACACTTTCTTGACCTGCTTGGGGATCGGATACGGACCGGTGAACTGAAGAATGTGGTCGGAGTACCTACCTCAAATAGGACTACCAGTGAAGCCAGCCAGGCCGGAATAGATCTGATTGAGTTAGGTGATAGTAGCCGGATTGATCTCACAGTTGATGGTGCTGATGAAATATCTCCAGACCTGGACTTGATAAAGGGTATGGGAGGGGCGCTACTCAGGGAAAAAATGGTAGCCCAATCCTCGGACCGGGTTCTAATTATCGCAGATGACAGTAAGGCGGTTGGCCGACTAGGTACCCTATCTCCACTTCCCATCGAGGTTATTGATTGGGGAATTCGGGGGCATGTACAGTTCATTCTGAATTGGGAGGGAGAGGCATCTGTTCGCATGAGGAATGACGGAGAGCCTTTTAAAAGCGATAACGGGAACCTGATGCTCGACTGTCGTTTCTCAGATGGGATTAATGAGCCAGCTCAACTTGAGGCTGAGCTTCAGGCAAGAGCAGGAGTAGTTGAGAGCGGACTTTTTCTAAATGTTGCGGATCTTGCGATTCTGGGAACGCACACAGGCCCAAAAAAGGTTGATCGAAAGTCATGAAAATTGCTCCCTCGATACTTTCTTGTGACTTCTCCCGTCTCGGTGAAGAGATTGTAGCAGTGAAAGAGGGTGGGGCTGATTGGATTCATGTGGATGTGATGGATGGGCACTTCGTCCCCAATATCACGATTGGGCCTGTGATTACGAGAGGAGCTCGCCGCTCAACAGACTTACCTTTGGATGTGCACCTAATGATCGAGAATCCTGAGGACTATCTCCAGTCATTCGCTGAAGCAGGTGCGACATTTATGACCGTTCACGCCGAAGTCTGTGCGGACCTGGCTACTACGGTCAACCAGATACATTCGCTAGGAGTAAAGGCCGGTGTTGCTATTAATCCAGAAACTGGCCTAGAGGCAATCGCCAGCGTCTTAGGAGAGTTAGACCTTCTGGTGATTATGTCCGTTAATCCTGGTTTTGGGGGTCAGGCGTATATCCCGGGGAGCACGGAAAAGGTTGCTGAAGCTCGCGGACTTCTAGACCGATACAGCAGTTCAGCGGAGCTAGAGGTCGATGGTGGAGTTGACGACACTAATGCTGCTGCTCTTCAAGCTGCCGGAGCCAGCGTCCTTGTAGCAGGTTCGGCGATTTACGGTCATCCTGACGGCCCGGAGACAGGGGTTAAAACAATTCGTGAGGCATTGCTTTCCTGAGATTTTGAGTCGCCCTAGTGATGGGCACCCCACTTCTACACCGGATCCTGTCGTGATTAAGGGGTAGGTGAAGGTCGCGAAAGGGTTAGCCACTTCATCTTTATCTGAATCCTTCATCTATGATTCTCAGGTACCAGAGTGTCCTCGAAGACCAAAATCCGGAAACGGTATTCGGATGGCATTGTCGAACAGGTGCCCTTGAGCGTTTAACCCCCCCGTGGGCAATAGTGGATCTCCTTGACCGAAAGGGTGGCATAGACAATGAAGGAGAGGTTGCTCTAAGGATCCATAAAGGACCGTGTAGCTACCGATGGTTATTGAAGCACAGTGATTATGTGAAAGATGTTCAGTTTTGCGATGAGCAAAGGTCTGGTCCCTTTAGCTCATGGAAGCACATCCATAAGTTCGAGGCGCTCGGGAAAGAAGGTACCAGACTTATAGATGAGATAGAGCTAAAGCTCCCGTTCGGGCACATAGGAATTGCACTCGGGAAAGGTTTTATAGAGAAAGAGCTTAACCGTCTATTTGATTTCAGATATCGCCGACTGTTTACCGATTTAGAACGACACAAGCGATACAGGGAATATCCTCGTCTGACCGTAGCTATTACCGGTTCTTCAGGCCTCATTGGGAATAACCTTGCCCATTTTCTGACGACAGGTGGGCATAAGATTATCCGATTGGTGAGAGATCGAAGCGCACTGGGTGAAGGAAAGATTTATTGGAACCCCAGAGAGGGGGAGATTGATCTGGATGGGTTAGCTACGGCAGATGCGGTTGTAAATTTAGGTGGTGTATCGATTGCAGATCGTCGCTGGAATGCTGCTAGAAAACACTTAATACATGAGAGTCGTATTCAGGGCACTTCTCTATTAGCGCGCTCTCTTGGAAAGCTCAGAAATGGTCCTAAGGTGCTCATATCCGGTTCAGCAACCGGCTACTATGGAAGCTCTTCCCAGTTAGATCTCGAAGAAAGCACAAGGCAAGGGAATGGCTTTCTCGCCGACGTTTGCGGCGCCTGGGAACAAGCAACTGAGCCTGCTGCACGAGCGGGCATAAGGGTCGCTCATATTCGTACGGGGGTTGTCTTGTCGGGGTCTGGTGGCGCATTGCAACGGATGCTTTTGCCATTCCTTATGGGCATAGGAGGGCGATTAGGAGATGGAGAACAGTTCCTAAGTTGGATAGATCTTGATGACGTTGTTGGGGCAATTCATCACATTCTGATGAGCGCTGATTTAGAGGGTCCGGTCAATGTGACAGCACCATACCCGGTAACGAACTCGACATTTACTTCAGCCCTAGGCTCCGTATTGAGAAGACCGACCATGATCCCAATTCCTAAGTATGCGATTAGCACACTTTTTGGGGAGATGGGACGGGAAGCATTACTTCAGGGGCAGCATGTGTTCCCTCAGAAACTCACAGCATCAGGATTCCGTTTTTTCTATGAGAAACCAGAGCATTCACTCAGGTTTCAACTTGGCCGTATGAGAAAGTAGGACGACAGATCTCCTAGGAACGGTGCCCTGGTAGCTGTTCGAATAAGTACTAATCGGATTCCGGTAGGATCTCTCCATCCGCGCCGAGGCTGGGGTAGGGTTTTCCATCCCGGCGTTTTGCAGCTGCAACCGAAGGCCAGGACCATTCGAAAAGGAGTTGTTCGAACTCGCTAGGACTCAGCCGGCTCTTTTCGTACATGCCCGCAGCCTGTCTTTGCCTGAATGCTTCGAATAAGAGGAGTGATGTTGCCACTGACACATTCAGAGATTTCACCATCCCTGTCATGGGAATTCTTACGCACAGGTCCGCTGTCTCTAATCCAGCCTCAGAAACACCATGCAACTCCGCACCAACTAGAATAGCTGTTGGACTTGTGTAGTCGGCCTCGCGGAAGTCAACTGCGGCTTCTGAAGGGTGAGCCGCGATGAGCCTGTACCCCTCTTGCTTCAGAACTCTGGCTGCATCTTCAACATTTTTGTGACGATGAACTTGGACCCATTTCCTGGTCCCAGCTGATGTTCCATGGTGGAGCACCAATCCCTCTTCTGGGGGAACGACGTGAGCTCTCAGCACACCGACTGCGTCACAGTTCCTTAAGATTGCAGAAAAGTTATGTGACTTGTTGACTCGGTCCATTAGGATCGTCAGATCTGGTTGTCGACGCTCTAGGACTGTTCGAAGTCGATGGAATCGTTCTGGGTGCATAGAGATATATTCTCTGCTTCAGACAGTTCGATCCATCCCTTATGGTGCAAAATCTAAATTATATCAGATGGAGATGGTCGAAATACCATTAGAAATGGACACCTGCTCGATCCGTCTACATCGAGGGTAAGCGGGTCTAGCCGCATCGGCTTGAAGGTTAGAGTTTAGTCGTACGAATAGGAGTACAGATCCACTTCCTCTTAAAGGTGCCCAACCTATGCCCGAAATTTCGAATGTGACTCGTCGAGACCTACTCATTCGGGGCGGCACCGCAGCGGCCGGCTTGGCTCTTTTCCCATCCGATATAGCGGACCGAATACTGCGCGTCAGTTCTCAGGAGGCGGTGATACCATGGATAGATGGCCCGCAACCAGGCGGTCGAGCAAACACACTTGATTGGCAGGGACTCACATCGTGGGTTACCCCAACAGAGGACCTATTTCGTGTATCGCATTACAACATCCCAGAGATCGACGAGAATGATTGGAGTTTAGAAATCGGAGGGTTAGTCAATCGACCAAGAACTTTCACGCTGGAGCAGATTAAGGCTCTCCCTAAAGAAGAGGTAGCATTTGCACTGGAATGCGGTGGTAACAGGGGTTTCCCAACTTTTGTCGGAGCAGTCCACAATGCCCGGTGGAGTGGAACATCACTTCGCAGGGTGCTCTCTCAAGCAGGCATTCAAGATGAAGGAATAGAGGTGGTCTTCTTCGGTACAGATGAAGGTGTAGAAGAAATCAGAGGGAATGAAGTTACCCAGAGTTTTGCCAGGAGCATGTCTCTAGAAGATGCTATGGATCCGAAGCTGCTTCTATGCTATGAGGTCAATGGAGAACCGTTACCGACAGATCACGGATTTCCTCTTCGGCTTGTGGCACCTGGGTGGTATGGCGTCGCAAATGTGAAATGGCTAAAAAGGATTGAAGTACGTAATACGAGATTCATGGGCCGATTCATGGCGCAGGACTACGTGACTTTAAGAGGGGAAGAGAAGGGAGGAGAGACCGTTTGGACTCAGAATTCAGTGAGCCATGGACGTGTTAACTCTATTGCTGCAAAGGTGACCAGCGATGGTAGTAGGTATCGAATTCATGGCGCGGCTTGGGGTGCTGATATCAACCGAGTAGAGGTGCGGGTAGACGATGGATCATGGCAGCCCGCTACCTTGGGAGAAGGACGCGACGATCCCTACTCTTGGACATTCTGGCACCTAGACTGGGACGCTGAATCAGGAGAGCACACCATCACCTCAAGGGCCACTGACAGGGAAGGTACCGTTCAGCCAGCACCTGCTGATCCGGAGATAGCCCTTAAGAGGACGTATTGGGAGAGTAATGGGCAGTTCACAAGGAGTATTCTGATCGACTGAAGTTCGGTCAGAACCCGATCTGCTTTGATTGGGTCGCATCCAGGAATTCTACAGTTAGTAGTTGTGCTGCCGGGGTGGTGAAATTGGTAAACACAGGGGACTTAAAATCCCCCGGGCTCACGCCCTTCTGGGTTCAAGTCCCAGCCTCGGCACTTCTGACTGACTATTGATGAGTCAGTGACCATTTGAATCATCCACCTCGATAACAGAGTATACGTGACCAACCCACGCTTCCTACTACTACAGGTCCGTAATCCAGGGGACCCCATGGCTGCTCAGGAGATACGTTGTTTCGCTCGCAGCCTACCTTGCACCCCCTCTTGTATCGAGGTATTCGACCTACTTTCTGGAGTGCCTTCAAAATCGGCCCTCAAGAGAGCTGATGTGGTGCTCCTTGGTGGAAGTGGGGAATACTCAGTAGTAAGGGGTGGACCATGGCTCTCAGGGGCCCTCGATACCATGGTCGACTTGTATGCAGAAGGTCGTCCAACTTTCGCGTCTTGCTGGGGGTTCCAGGCCATGGCCAAGGCTTTGGGGGGCACAGTCGTGACTGACCGAAGCCGAGCAGAAGTCGGTACAGCCTGGGTTGAGCTTACTCACGAAGGAGAGCTTGACCCAGTGTTCAGTCCACTAGGAAAGAGATTTCGTGTTCCTATAGGGCATGAAGATGTTGTTACAGAGATACCAGAAGGTGCACGGTTGCTGGCTTCTAGTGACTTGGTCGAGAATCAGGCCTTTGTCTTTGTAGGTAAGCCGATATACGCCACTCAATTCCACCCAGAGTTGAATAGGGCAGATCTGGTTGCACGACTGACCAAGTATACAGAATATCTTCCCCTTACTGGTCATAATTCTATAAAAGAATTTGAAGACAATACTCCAGAAACTCCGGAATCCGAATCAATCCTGCCCCGTTTTCTACGAGAGGTCTTGGGAGATTGAATAGATTCCTTGAAAACAGAGGCCGGTTAGCGCTTCGTTATATCGTCCCTGTGGCCTCTATCTTCCTGCTGACGGCTTTTCAAGTCAGGATGTGGGGAGGAGGAGGGTGGCGACCAAATCCGATTCGTGAGGGGTTGCCGACAGCAGAGAATGGGGTGAGAGATCGGGGGTTCACGTTCTGTCGGCTCTTATATCAAAGTGTGCGGCAAGAGGCTCAGGGGCATGGATGGAACACGGACTACCCAGGGTCAGATCACAACTTTGTTACCAGGCTCGCAGAATTAACGACTGCGAAACCTGCCCGATGGGAGGATGGTCAGCCAGGATTCGCTGTAGTACGGGCTACTCAGGAAGAGCTATACGAGTGCCCGTTCCTGTTCATGTCGGATGTAGGTACGGTCGGATTTAGCGAAATAGAGGTTGTACGTCTGCGGGATTATTTGACCAAAGGTGGATTTATCTGGGTCGATGATTTTTGGGGTGACTGGGCATGGCAACATTGGGTAGGAGAGATTACACGAGTACTCCCAGAATATCCGATTGTAGATATCGATCCTGAGCATATGATGATGCACGCCCTATATGAGGTGGAGGACATACCTCAAATCCCCTCCATACAATGGTGGCGGAGAAATGGGCGTCGTGGCACTTCAGAGCGAGGGCGAGAGAGCGAAACTCCACACCTTAGGGCCATCTTCGATCCTGAAGGACGTCCGCTCGTAGTAATGACTCACAACACAGACATCGCAGACGGGTGGGAGCGTGAGGGGGAGGATTATGATTTCTTCTACGAATTCTCTCCAGAAGCCTACGCCCTAGGGATCAATGTTGTCCTATACTCGCTTAGCCACTGAACAGAAGTTGGATGAGAGGGCTTTAGCGGATATTGCTCCCCTGAGATCTGGCTATCATTCTCTGACGCCTTTCCAGCCACCCGGGCACACGATAGAGGAGTAGTAGACTCAAGCAGAGCCCGAGAAGCAGTGGGAGGCGCACGTCAGCTTTTGACTGCGCGAGCCAGTAGAAGTGCACAACGCCGAGGGTGGCGGCAAAGTAGATTCCCCGATGGAGCTTGGTCCAACGAACCCCCAGGCGACGCATCCAGCCTTTTGTCGAAGTGAGTGCCAATGGAATAAGTATCACGAAAGCAGAGAACCCAACTGTGATATAGGGTCTTTCCATGATGTCTTCGACCATCCACCTCCAATTGAAGACCTGATCAAAAACAAACCAGATATTGAAATGGACGAGAGCATAGAAGAACGCAAATAAGCCCAGAGGGCGTCGGAGTCTGATGGCTCCATTCCATCCGGTTATACGACGTAGGGGGGTGATTGAAAGTGTCACCAGGAGCAGGACAAGCGTGGTCATACCCGTAATGTGAGTCAGCGTCTCGACCGGATTAGGTCCTAACCAACCGAGAAATAGTCCAGCTACGAGCCAGGAACCTGGACTGAGGGCAGCAATCCAAATCCCTATCTTGCACACCAAGATCTGGTGTTTTTGGATCACGATGTTCGAACCAATGCTAGAGTGAAGCTTACTTCCAGCGGTGAAGGTCCATGCCTGCGTAAAGGTGAGAGACTTCCTCTGCATAGCCATTGAACATCAGGGTTTCGTGACTCTTGAATAGTGACGGCAGTCTCCGTTCTCGGGCCTGGCTCCACCTCGGGTGCGATACTTCCGGATTCACATTTGAGTAGAAGCCGTACTCAAAGGAGTTGGCCATCTTCCATGTGTTCGTTGGCATCTCTTCTACAAACTCAATTTTCACGATCGACTTAATTCCTTTGAAACCGTATTTCCAGGGAATTATGAGCCGGAGTGGTGCTCCGTTCTGATTAGGCAGTTCAGTGCCATAGACTCCAGTCACCAGAGTCGTGAGTGGGTGCATGGCCTCGTCCATCCGAAGCCCTTCTACATAAGGCCAGGGAAGCACCCCCGTTTTTTGATAGGGCATTTGTTCTGGTCGGTAAACTGTCTCAAAGCGAACAAATTTCGCGTTACCGGTCGGCTCAACTCTTTTGATCAACTCAGCAAGAGGAAAGCCATACCATGGAATGACCATCGACCAAGCTTCAACGCAACGAAGGCGGTAGATCCGATCTTCCATCGTAACCGGAGCCAGGATATCATCGAGCTCATAATTGCCCGGTTTATTCACATGCCCCTCAATCGAAACCGTCCAAGGCTGAGGTTCAAATTCACCGGAATTTCGTGAAGGATCTCTTTTATCTGTCCCAAACTCGTAGAAATTATTGTAGGTCGTGATGTCACGATAAGAATTGAGTTCCTCTCCAAGCTCTGATTTCAGATTCCGGAAGCGTGGAGGAATTTCCTGTGATTGGGCAGTTATTTCATTTGGCAGGGCAGTGCCACCAAGTGCCAGTGTTGCTAAGCCAAGGCCAGCATCTCGAATAAACCGTCTACGCCCTAAATAAATCTCTGGGGGTGTTATCTCCGAGGATGAGATATCAGATGCTTTTTTGGACCGAATGATCATGAGTGATCTCCACGTAGCAGCTAGCCAACGAAACAGCGCACTTGGTTGATAGAATAAAGATGGGGCACGCTCACTCTCACGAAAAGCCAAAATGATCAAGAGAATTCACACTCTTGGCTGAACAAGGCCTGCCGCCGATCATCTCGTAACCTAAAACAGAACTAGTACAAATTACCTATAGCCCTAAGAGGGCAAGCCCTTTCTAGCGACTCCGTCGACTGCGTCGATGAATCGGTCTAGCTCAGGGAGTGTCGTATAGACGCTTGGGCTGACCCTGAGCCCTTCGAATTCAGAGTGGTTGATCGCAACACTTATGATCCTGTGATCATTCCAGAGATAATCTCGGAGATCATTCGTTTCAATCCCCTCGACCTGTACGCAAGCGATACCACAAGCGAATCCAGGTTTGAGACTCGTATGAAGTCGCACATTCTCATTCTGAAGAAGTTGTTCAGCCCAATAGTTCCTGAGATAGATCAATCGCTCTTCTTTCCGCTTTGGTCCTAATCCCTGATGGAACGTGAGTGCTTCTCCGATAGCCAGATAATTTGCGGCAGGATGGGTCCCAATCTCTTCAAACTTACGGATGTCGGTATCCATCCGTTCAGGTGCTGCCATTAAAGGCCATATCTCCGGAATCTTCTCCCGGCGTACGTACAGCAATCCGGTCCCATGTGGTGCAAAGAGCCATTTATGAAGGCTTGTTGAATAGTTGTCCACATCCAACTCAGCCAGTGAAAAGTCAAAGTGAGCTAGTGCGTGTGCGCCATCGATGATCAACGGGATTCCATGCTCTCTAGCCAATGCATTCAACTCGGTGACCGGCAAGATTTGACCAGTTAAATTGATCATATGACAGGCTAGAATCGCCTTTGTGCGGGGCGTGATCGCTTCCGCAAAGAGTCGCACTATTTCCTTCGGGTCCTCAGCCGGCACTGGAATTTGGATCTGGTTTAGTACGATTCCTTCCCGTCGGACACGCTGCCTGAAGGTCGTGATCATACGCCCGTAATCTTGCGTTGTGGTTAGGACTTCATCGCCACGTTGCAGGTCGATCCCAAATTGGACTGCTTGCAAACTCTCAGAGGAGTTTCTGGTGAAAGCGATTTCTTCTGCGTTGACCCCCCATTGGCGTGCCATCCGGTCGCGTACGCCTTCGCGCTGGGGTTCTAGCACCTGCCACATCGTATATGTAGGTGCGAGATTAGAGAAATCTAAGTGCCTCTTCATTGCATCTTGAACCAAGGCTGGAGCAGGACTCACACCACCGTTATTAAGGTTGACCAAGCTGCGGTCCACCGTAAAAGCTTGAGCAACCTCAAACCAGAAGTCCTCATCAGCTGCTAGCGCCGAAGCGGTCCCAGGGTGTTTGCGGAGATTTTCCGCTATGTCATGGGCGGTTGCACGCAGCTCTGTTGGGCGAATTGACAAGCCCATGGCTGCTGCTGCTGTTGGGACTGAGATTGTGCCCAAGAAACTCCGACGGCTTTGCATAGTTCCTCCGAGAACTTGATCGGTTTCGTTCACGATATTGTGAGGGGCTGACTCTGTCCAACACTTTCTGTTGCGATAACGGATCAGGTTTTCATCTGGAGGTACATCTCAGGTAGTGGCATAACACTTTTGGACTAAGCCGGAACAATCAGGGCGATCTGCCATACAGATGGTTCGTGACAAGAAGTATTTCTCTGAACCAGCATTCATGCAAATTCGTCATCAAGCTATTCTGGCCATCTTTTTTGGGTTGCCATTAGCTGGATCAGCCCAAGATGTCGGAGACACGATTCAAGTAGATTCGTCTGTTGTCTCGGCTGGGTATGATCTCGCAGGTATAACTGTGCGTGTTGCCCGCCCTGTGCTCACAACAGGAGGGGCCAGTGCGGTGGTCCTCGAGCTCGATTCCTTGGGGGCCCTTCCAGCTCCTTCGATGGAAGAAGTGCTCCGGGCGATGCCTCTACTTGTGATTCGGAAGAATAGTCGGGGCGAATCCCAACCAGCACTCAGAGGGTCTGAAGAACGGCAAATAGGAATATTTCTAGATGGGATTCCCATTACCATTGGCTGGGACCACCGGAGTGACATGTCGATTGTCCCTATGACTGGGGCTCAAAGTGTCAGAGTGGTGAGGGGTTCATCGTCGGTCTTGTACGGACCCAATACGATTGGCGGAGTGATAGAGGTAGATATTGCACGTGGCCCCTCGCGACCTATCCCAGAAGCACCCGTGTCGCTCGGACTTTCACTGGAAGAAGCTGGCGGGACGAGCCTGTCAGCTACTGTGGCAAGGAGTATTGAGGTACCGAATGCTAACCTTGTGATCCGTGCAGGGGCCGGGCACAGAGCGAATAGAGGCGTACTTCTGCCCTCCTCAGCTGCCGAAGATGCTCAACTTCATGATGAATACTTGGTGAATCGAGAAGGGCTGAGATTGAATAGTGATTCGCGGCGTGCGGATGGCTATCTAGCTGCTCGCTATCTGAACGAGAACGGTGGATGGACAGCTTTGACTACCTCGGTTTATGCCCTAGACCGGGGGGTGCCGCCAGAAGCCCATCAGGATAGTCCTAGATTCTGGAGATATCCCGAACAAAATCGCGCTTTGATTGCCCTTTCAGGAGGAAGTGGAGAGCTAGAAACGGAGACCGGAGTCAGAAGCTTTGAGTTTAGCTTCGGGTTCGACGCGGGTTCGAGTCAAATTGATAGATATGAATCGGAGTCTTTTAGCACGGTAGATGGGGGAGAGGAGGCTGATGACCGGACGATTACCTTTCGGGCAAAAGGAGGTCAGTCACTAGGTACCCGTGGGGATGTGCGCTCGGCCTTCACTTTTTCTCAAGTCCGGAGGGATGAGATCTTGAATGGTGGCGGCGCTGCTAGATATCGCCAGCGTCTCTGGGGTTTGGGAATAGAATCAGAGTGGCGAATTGGTAATCGCGATGTGACACGACTCTCCCTCGGGGCAGCCTTGGACGGGAGTGATACTCCTGAGAGCGGAGACAAACCAGCGCTGGACGGACTCAATGATCTTGGCTTTCGTGCAGGTATTAGCTCGTTGCTTCAAGACGGGCTTGTCTTCCATGCCAATCTCAGTCGTAGATCCCGCTTCCCATCGCTCAGAGAACTTTATTCAGGAGCATTAGGACGATTCCTGCCAAATCCGGATCTTCGACCAGAAACCCTATTCGGCTCGGAGGCGGGACTGACTTTTGGAGGTGATGATTCGTCCATTCAAGTGGTGGGATTTTATCAGCGTCTAAAGAACGGAATAGTGAGGTCATCCGTCGTGGGAATCGATGGTATTCCTAGATTTAAGCGTATTAACCATGACCGAGTGAAGAGTCTCGGGTTGGAGTTTCTCACAGTTCGCACGATGGGGGTCGCGACATTGTCCGGGGATCTAACGATTCAGGATGTAACTGGTATTGATCAGAATGGGGGTCGCGTAAAGCTGGAGTATGAACCTGTCATTACTGGCAGATTTGGCTTGGAAACTCCCTTGGGGGCAATTTTTCGTGCATCAGGTGATATCCGTGTTATGGGTAGCCAGATGTGTGAAAATCCAGAGATAGGTGGCCTCCAGAACTTGTCGAGCAGCAGTATGGTTGACCTGCGATTACGTGGTTTCTTTAGGCTTCATTCCGGCTCAGGCTTATCACGCGTTGAGGCAGGAGTGGGTTTGAGGAATGCTACTGACGCTTCTGTTTACGACCAATGTGGACTCCCACAGCCAGGCCGTACGTTCCAGATTCAGATACGTTTGTGGTAGGTACTATTCCTTGAACGCTTGAAATCTGATTCAATGATCCGGATTACCTTTTTGGGAACTGCAGCGTCCCGGCCTACTGTCGGACGTAATGTGAGTTCAATAGCGGTTCAGCGTGAGGGGGACTTATTCCTCTTTGACTGTGGTGAGGGGACGCAACGTCAAATGATGCGCTTTGCCACGGGCTTTTCAGTCAAATGGATATTCATTACGCATCTCCATGCGGATCATTTCCTGGGGGTAACTGGCCTCCTACGTACTATGGCACTCCAAGGTAGAACTGAGCCAATCTCTCTTTTCGGTCCAACGGGTTCGGAGCGAATTCTACAGGCTGCAGTTCGACTAGGGGTGGAGCGTGAGAAATTCCCCGTAGAAATTAACGAAGTACAGCCAGGGGAAGGGCTGAAATGTGAAGGTTACCAAGTACTAGCATTTCCGGTGAATCATGGAAATAGCGCCGTGGGTTGGTCCTTGGTTGAGGACCAACGCCTTGGGCGTTTTGATATAGAGAAGGCAAGAAAGCTCGATATCCCAGAGGGTCCGCTTTTTGGAAAATTACACCGCGGAGAGGATGTTGAGATCAATGGGCGTGTAATCCACGCTGAAGATCTGGTAGGAGAATCTAGGCCCGGCCGCAGAGTCGTATATACCGGGGATACCCGCCCATGTGAGAGTACAATAGAGTCTGCGAAAGGAGCAGATATCTTAATCCACGAGGCTACATTCGGTGATGAGGAGCAAGACAGAGCTCGAGAGACATTCCACAGTACTGCGGCCGAAGCAGCACGTGTCGCCAAGGAATGTGATGTGCGCTCATTAATATTGACTCACTTATCAGCAAGATATTCAGAGGATCCTGGGATATTACAGGGTGAGGCCAGCACAATTTTCCCTGGAGCTAAGGTCGCCCACGACGGCCTCACTATCGAAGTGGATTATGACGATGGCCCTCTAAGTGATACAAAGTCATGAGCGAATTCTTAAAACCTCCGGTAAGCCAACTTGTTATTCTGGGCGTGTGCTAGGGGTAGGGGAGCGGCTTAAGGATGAGAATAGGCCGAAAGAGGATTCTGATTTCGTGAAGGTCAACGTCCCAGGTGATAAATCGATCACTCAACGAGTACTCATCCTAGCTTCGCTTGCTTCGGGTGAAAGTCGTTTGAGCGGACTCCTACATGGAGGTGACGTTGAATCGACTGCCGAAGCTCTCCGCTCATTGGGTGCAGAACTCCCGAGCATCCCCACAGACGGGAGTGAAATACGCATTACTGGTGTAGGGCTGAATGGTCTACGATCACCCTCCAAGGATCTGGATTTGGGTAATAGTGGGACAGGAGCCCGTCTTCTTCTTGGAGTCCTCGCAGGTAGTCAGGTTGAAGCCACCTTGGTGGGTGATGTTTCCCTTCAGTCTCGCCCAATGCGGAGAGTCTGCGAACCTCTTCATCTGATGGGAGCGCGTCTGGAACACTTGGGAGAAGAAGGGTGCATACCTATCCGAGTTGATAATTCTGCTCCACTACGCTCAATCGATTGGTTGAGTCCAGTACCTAGTGCACAGGTAAAGAGTGCGATTCTTTTCGCCGGTCTTGTAGGTGGAACCGGGGCAGTGGTTACAGAAGCGCTACAGTCACGTGATCACACTGAACGTCTATTTGCTGAGGTAGGGGTTCCAGTTTCGATTCGAAACATACCAAGTGGTCATCAAGTAGAGCTCAATAGCCCACCAGATATTGTCGCTCCTCTCGATTTTTCAGTCCCAGGGGATGTTTCATCAGCAGCATTCATCATCGCTTTTGCCGCCCTCGGGGGAACTGGTCTCTCAGTCACCATAGATAATGTCAGCCTTAATCCTACTCGCACTGGATTTCTTGATGTGTTTTCCCGAATGGGAACTGATTTGACGATTGAGAAGGCTACCTCAGAGGACACCTGTGAGCCAAAAGGCTCAATAGCAACTAGTCCTTCAGAGCTACACGGTACTGAAGTGAACATAAGAGAGGTCCCGGCTGTTATAGATGAACTCCCGCTCATAGCGGTGATGGGTGCCTGTTCGGAGGGAAGAACGATCATTCGTGGTGCTGATGAGCTTAGACTTAAGGAATCAGATCGGATTCACTCGCTAGTGCAAAACCTTAAGGCACTGGGAGTGGAGGTTATAGAACATGAGGACGGACTTGAAATCGAGGGAGCAGGGCGTCCGTTGAAGGGACAAGTCCGAGCATTCGGTGATCATCGGATCGCTATGGCGTTCGGTGTGCTCGCGAAGCTAGAGGGAGCGCATATAGAGATTGATGACCCGACACTTTCTGATATTAGCTTTCCGGGATTCTGGGAAGTTCTTGATAAGCTCACCCAAGCCGCTTGAGTATGATGGATGATTTTAGACGAGAGGGACTGATTATTACACTTGATGGGCCCGCCGGGTCAGGAAAATCGAGTACTGCTAAAGCTGTAGCCAAAAGATTAGCCTTCCGCCATCTAGATTCAGGAGCACTATACAGGGCGTTAACGCTCGGGCTTCTTCGATCAGGTGTACTAGAGTCGGACTGGGAAGGCCTTAGTGAGCAAAACTTCGCGAACCTAGATATCGACCTCCAAACAACAGAGACTGGATTCCAGGTTCTTATAGGAGGCGAGGCAGTAGATAGTGAACTTCGCACTGCTAGGGTTACGGATAGTGTTTCCTTTGTGTCCAGCTTAGCAGCTTGCCGAGAAAGTATCTTGGAATTACAAAGAAAAGCTGGTAAAGATGGACGGTTGGTTGCCGACGGCCGAGACATGGGGACCGTGATCTTCCCTGATGCTGCTCTCAAGATCTACTTGGTCGCTGATTTGGAAGAACGGGCAATCCGACGTTTGAGAGAAGTGGGGGAGGATTCCCCTGATGATCTTAGGCTTGCCCAGCAAGCGAGAGCTCTAGATACACGAGACCAGTCGGATAGCCAGCGCGCAATTTCACCACTCAAAATGGCAGAAGATGCTATTGAACTCGATACGACGAGATTGGCGTTTGATGAACAGGTGCAAGCTATCGTAGATCTTGCACATCGGTTGACCCTGTTCTAGACAGAATCTAGTTTTTCCCTTCTCGATAACCCTTTAACCCGGGCTTGTCCTCCAAGCGCCGGTTCCGTTGCCCTTGCATCCGTTCGGGTAACGATTGGAGTTGTTATGAGTGATATCCTAGAGCCTGAAAACGACTCGGATCCGCAGGATCTGGAAACAGGAGCCCAAGCTTCGGCTGATGAAGACCTAGAACCTGGTGAAGAGACCATGGTCGACGCCATGACGGGAGAAGTGACAACGTTATCCTCCCAAGAAGCACAGGTTATGGGTTCTGTGCAAGAGCCTGTTGATGGGATTTCACCAGAACTCTTCAACGATCCATATGGAGAAGAAGAGCTATCTACTTCAAAAGAAGATTTTGAGTCCCTTCTTTCTCACTTCAGCGCAGATTTCCAAGAATTCAAAGAAGGAGCAATCGTTAAGGCCGTTGTTCTCAAGGTGACCGATGCGGTCGTGATCTTAGAGTTCGGCTTTAAGAGTGAAGGGGCAGTTACTCTTGATGAATTCAAAGATCTTCCAGCTGAAGGGGAAGATGTTGAGGTCTTACTTGAAAGTCTTGAAGATGACGATGGTGCTGTCGTCTTGTCGAAGAAGAAGGCTGATTTCTTAAGGGTCTGGGAGAAAATCCGCGAAGCGCATGATGAAGACCGCCCAGTAAAGGGAACTTTAGTGCGAAAGATCAAGGGTGGCGTCACTGTGGATCTCATGGGAGTGGATGCATTCCTTCCGGGATCACAGATCGCCCTGCGGAGGGTTCCAAACATCGAAGACCTCATAGGAGAGGTCTATAAATTCAAGATTATCAAACTCAATAAGCGTCGTCGAAACATCGTAGTTTCAAGAAGAGTGATACTTGAGGGTGAGCGCGAGAAGAAGCGCGAGACACTGGTCAAGGAACTTCTCATCGGGCAGGTCCGAGAAGGACAGGTCAAGAATATTACCGATTTTGGTGCCTTCATCGATCTTGGAGGACTCGACGGACTTCTGCATATCACTGACATGTCGTGGGGTCGTGTTGGACATCCTTCCGAGGTTGTTGACATAGGGAAGGCCATAGATGTGAAAGTCCTAGATATCGATTGGGACCGAGAGCGAATCTCACTCGGACTTAAGCAATTACTCCCCTACCCATGGACGGACATTGGAAAGAAATACCCCGTTGGTGCTCGTGTACATGGTAAGGTGGTATCTATTACGAATTACGGCGCCTTCATTGAGCTTGAGCGTGGCGTAGAAGGGCTGGTGCATATCTCAGAGATGTCATGGACTCGAAATATAAGACACCCTTCCAAGGTAGTTGAAATTAATGAAGAGATCGAAGGAGTGGTCCTTCGGGTTGACCCAGAGGATGAAAAGATTTCCCTAGGAATGAAGCAGATCGAAGAAGATCCATGGTTGGCGTTACCGGTGAAATATCCAACTGGAACGACTCTGGGTGGAACAGTGAGAAATCTCACTTCGTTTGGCGCATTTGTAGAGATCGAAAATGGGATCGATGGACTTGTCCATGTATCAGATATGAGTTGGACAAAAAGAGTTCAGCATCCTTCGGAGATCGTAAATAAGGGGCAGGAAATTGATGTAATGGTCCTTGATGTCGATCCCGAAAACAAACGGATTTCTCTGGGATTAAAACAACTCACTGATGATCCTTGGCCAGCTCTTGTTGAACGGTTTGCGCCGGACGTTGAATCATCCGGTGTAGTGGTGCGTATAGAAGAGGAGGGGCTGACGATTGATCTTGGGGATGACGTAGAAGGGTTCATTGCACTAAGCAATGCTGGCATAGAGGAGGACGAGGCCCTGGATGAGTACTACTTACCAGGTGATACGGTAAGTGTCCGGGTAACTCACTCAGACTCTGCTGATAGGAAGATTGACCTTGAGATCACTGAAACCCCGGACAAGAAGGCTCCAGAAGAAGTCGAGGAAGCTCGAGTTGCAGCTGCCGCGTTAGAGGCAGAAAAGGCAGAGGCTGAGAGTGGGCCTGAAGATGAACCAGTCGGTTATGGAGACTTGAAAAAGAAGCATAAGAAGAAGGACGATTCTGATTCAGACGCTCCCGAAGCTGAAGCGGAAGAGTCAGAAGACGAAGACACTCCCGAAGCTGAAGCGGAAGAGTCAGAAGACGAAGACGCTCCCGAAGCTGAAGCGGAAGAGTCAGAAGACGAAGACGCTCCCGAAGCTGAAGCGGAGACCGTAAAGGACTAGCGATGTGGTGTTTGCGGCAACTGGATTATGGGGGCTTGCACCCACTTTCTGCTGCATTCGAATGACGGGGCGTCTTTGGTCCGAGAAGACCCCGATAATGCCGATCGGAATAGTCGTTACTCTCGTAATCATCAGTGGTTGCCGTCTGGCAGGCATCCCCGGTGGAATCTCGGTTAGCCCTCCTGCTGAAAGTCTACCTATCTCCGGTGGGAACGAAGTAATAGGGACAGAGATTGTGGGAGAACTGGATACCTCGACTGAAGACTCCACGGCCACGGAGGAGGTACTTCCAGATGCTTCTATGGATGAGGAACAAATTCTTGAGATCGCTACGGTTCTTCCAATTGGCGGACCGCCGGGGCTGGCAGAATTTGCTCAACTAATAGCAGAAGGTGTTGAAATCGCAGCGGTAGAACTGAGCGAACCGCTATTAGATGTTCGGATCACCTCACTGGATGATCAGGGTGACCCAGCACTCACGGGGAGCCTGATTGGGGATCTCGAGGATTCAAACATTCGAGGCGTGATAGGATTTCTAGAAGACTCTTCTCTCGAAATTGCCGGGAATGCGCGTCAGATAGCACTACCGCTGGTTTCACCCACTGCCCGAAGCGCCTCACGTGCAGGGGTGGGAGTCTATTCTTTGGAAGGTCCAGATCCGGTAGCTGCTGAGGAGATGGCCAGGTATGCCTTTGAATATGGATACACGAGAATTGCAGTATTGCATTCACAAAGTTCGGGATCGGTCCAAGAGGCCAATGCATTTGAAGAAATGTCTCGAGCATTGGGACTCCATGTTGTTGGCCGTTACGCATATCAGGTAGGAGCAACATCCTTTGGTGAAGAAATCATAGGAGCCCAGAATGCTTTGAGGGCTGCGGAAATTGCAGCGCTCGGCCTCGAGGAAGATGATACTCTGGATGTGGAATTACTTGAGCCCGTAGCTCTCTTTGTGCCTATCCCCTCAGAGGATGTGGAGTTCGTGGCACCGCAAGTGGTTCACTACGGATTAGATACACTAGCTATTGATATACTCGGGACATCTGGATGGACTGACTCTCAGGTTCTAGAGACAGTAGACCTTCGTCACACCACGGGAGTGGTCGCTACTGCCTCTGTGGGTCATGCGGAAGATAGAAATACGTCTATACAATTTCGGGAAGCATACGAGAGGCATTTCCAGAGAAGTCTCATCAGTGGGGTTCCCGCTCTCGGTTACGATACTGCACTTCTACTTATTGAAGGCCTCAAGGGGGGCGCCGAATCTCCGGAAGAGATTAGAATAGCAATCGAGGGATTACGTGAAATTGAAGGTGCAGCTGGTGTTTACTCGCTTGTGGATGGGCGAATTCTCCGACTCACTGAAGTAGTTTATATCGATGAAGGCATCCTTTTACCCGTTGGCTAAAGTCTAAGAGTCTAATGTCAATTCATGAGAAGCTCGCAAGGCTCGAGGAACTACGACGTAGATCGAAAGAGGGTGGTGGAGAAGAGAGGCTCTCCGCCCAACATTCAAAAGGGAAGCTCTCTGCCCGGGAACGTCTGAAGCTTCTGTTAGATGAGGGCTCATTTACAGAGCTAGATCGGTTTGTGACGCACCGGTCTGTAGATTTCGGGCTTGATGAGAAGAAAATTCTTGGAGATGGAGTCGTAACTGGTTACGGCACAATCCATGGCCGATTGGTATATGTGTTCAGCCAGGACTTTACGGTTCTTGGTGGGTCACTGTCCGAAACTCATGCTGAAAAAATCGTAAAGATTCAAGACTTAGCTCTTAAAAACGGTGCTCCAGTAATCGGATTAAACGATTCCGGAGGCGCACGTATACAAGAAGGTGTTGTAAGCCTCGGGGGGTATGCTGACATCTTTCTAAGAAATACACTAGCCTCGGGGGTAATCCCCCAAATCAGCGTCATTCTTGGCCCCTGCGCAGGGGGAGCAGTCTATTCCCCTGCAATCACTGATTTTGTCTACATGGTTAAAGGGACCAGTTACATGTTTGTTACTGGTCCCAATGTTGTGAAGACGGTGATGCATGAAGATGTTGACATGGAAGGTCTTGGTGGGGCTGAGGTTCACGCTTCCGTATCTGGAGTCGCGCACTTTGCATGTAACAGCGAGCCCGAATGTCTAGCATCTGTGCGTGACCTGATGGCTTATCTTCCTCAAAACAATACGGAGTTGGCACCGATCGTAGAGGTTTCAGATCCGTTTAACCGGAGGGAAGATCAACTCTTAGCGATAGTGCCTGACAACCCCAATCAACCCTATGATATGCGAGAGGTCATAAAGTGCGTGGTCGACAAGAGCGAGCTATATGAGATTCATGCTCAGTTCGCCCAGAACATCATCGTGAGCTTCGCACGTTTGGGTGGAAGGACGGTGGGTGTTGTAGCAAACCAGCCTGAATCCCTTGCAGGTGCACTCGATATTGATGCATCGGACAAAGGTGCTCGATTTGTTCGGTTTTGTGACGCCTTTAATATCCCGCTAGTCGTTTTCGAAGATGTCCCTGGCTTTCTACCTGGAATAGCACAGGAACATGGAGGCATTATTCGTCATGGTGCCAAGCTTTTATACGCCTTCGCGGAAGCAACTGTACCCAAACTGACAGTCATCACTCGTAAGGCCTACGGTGGAGCTTACGACGTGATGAACTCGAAACACATTCGTGGTGATATAAACCTAGCGTGGCCTCAAGCTGAGATTGCCGTAATGGGCCCAAAGGGAGCGGTAGAAATTCTGTTCCGGCGAGAATTGGATGAGGCTGAGGATGCAGAAGCTGCTGAGGCCGAACAAATTGAAGAGTATCGGGAAAAGTTTGCGAATCCTTATATCGCAGCAGCCAGAGGCTACGTGGATGACGTGATAGACCCAAGGGAGACACGCGAGCGACTGATCAGCGCCCTGGACATGCTACAGAACAAGCGTGACAAGAATCCACCCAAGAAACATGGGAATATACCATTATAGACTACCAAGACCCTGAAACATTTTGGCTTGAGATAGCGTAAGTTGTAATCTCATCTTATTGAGTTCTCTCCTATGGAAACTTCATTATCGAGTTTTTATAAATCGTCTAAAGGAGTTAACTCCTACCTACCTCTGATTCGGTAATCTCCTTGATCCGCTCTATTTTAGTGGCCAACCGTGGTGAAATTGCTGTCCGCATAATTAGATCTGCTCGTGAACGTGGGATCCGTGCTATAGCGGTCTACTCCGAGCCTGATCGATTAGCACCACACGTCCTAGCCGCCGACGAAGCATATCACATCGGTCCAGCTCCCTCTTCGGAGAGCTACCTTAGGACGGAAGGCCTCATTGAGGTGGCTAAGGCCACCGGAGCAGACGCGATACATCCTGGTTACGGGTTCCTTTCTGAACGTTCTTCATTTGCAAAAGCGGTGGAAGATGAGGGAATCATCTTCATTGGACCTTCTTCTGAAGTCATTGAGGTGATGGGTGATAAGATCCAGGCAAGGCGGTATATGCAGGATGCCGGAATCCCTGTGATCCCCGGTATTACTGAACCTGTATCTACCCCTGAAGCGGCCTTAGAAATCGCTCATGAGATCGGATTTCCTGTGTTAGTCAAAGCTGCTGCTGGAGGGGGTGGAAAGGGAATGCGGGTGGTGGAAGAGCCGGGTGAACTCACAGCCGCCTTCGAGACAGCCCAGAGAGAAGCACTGTCGGCTTTTGGGGACGGCACCCTCTATCTAGAACAAGCCCTTAAACAACCCAGACATATCGAAGTTCAGATACTCGCAGACACTCAGGGTTCAGTTCTTCATCTGGGAGAACGTGAATGTTCGATCCAACGCCGACATCAGAAACTTGTTGAGGAAGCCCCTGCCACCGCGCTCTCCACTGCAGAACGCGAGTCCATCGGGAGCACTGCAGTCCAAGCAGCAACAGCTATCGGATATACCGGAGCAGGGACTGTCGAATTCCTCTATGAGGATGGGAACTATTACTTCCTGGAAATGAATACTCGAATCCAAGTAGAACATCCGGTCACTGAGCTAGTAACTGGTGTTGATCTTGTGGACTGGCAAATTCGGATTGCTTCCGGAGAAGCATTGGACTTCACACAAGAGGACGTTCGGATATCAGGGCACGCGATCGAGTGCAGGATCACAGCAGAAAACCCAGGAATGGGACTTCTACCTTCTACGGGAACTGTAACCCACCTCGAGGTGCCGACCGGACCTGGAGTTCGTTGGGATGGTGGGATTAGAGAGGGCTCTCATATCTCCCAGCACTATGACCCCTTGATTGGGAAACTGATAGTGCACGCGAATACGCGAGAGGCCGCAATACAACGAATGGCCAGAGCACTTGATGAACTTGTAATACTTGGGGTCGAAAATTGTGCATCGCTTCAACGACGGATCATGGATGAACCGGATTTTAAGAGAGGGCACCTTTCAATTAGATATTTGCAAGAGCACCCCGAATTACTGAACGAATCCCCAATAGATCCGGAAGTAATACGCTCGATTGCGATTGCTGGAGCGCTTCTCGAGGCAAAGGATGAGCAACGGACTCGCTTGGCACGAACCACCCCCAGATTGTCACGTTGGCAGTCGGATGGGATGTCATCAGAGCCCCCTAGAAGATGATGGTTAATGTCCCTGCTAGTGGACTCGCTGATATCACGATCCGAAGCTTGGCCTCCGATGGATCAGGGGTGGGTGAGCTCCCTGATGGGCGTATTATTTTCATACCCCGTAGTGCGCCCGGAGATATAGCACGCGTCAAGGTAACCACACTGAAACGCCGATGGGCTAGGGGCCAGCTCGAGGAAATCCTTGATCCTACTGAAGAGAGAAGCCGTCCGCTTTGTTCAATTTATGACAAGTGTGGCGGATGCTCTCTCCAGCACATTCCTTACCCTGAGCAATTGAAATGGAAGGAAAACTTTGTGCTGGAAGCCTTGTCAAGAATTGGAGGATTAGAGGTAGACGAGGTTCCGGTGACGGCGTCACCGCACAAGTCACAATACCGTAATAGGATGACATTCACTCTCAGAAGACTGCGCGGTGGGAGAGTCGTGGCGGGATTTCATGGCCTCCATAGGCCAGGTCATGTAGTCGATGTGAGGCGAGAGTGTGTCCTACCTGAGCCAGAAATTACCTCTGCTTGGATGTCCCTGAGAGACAATTGGGGGACAGGCGCCAGACGACTACCATCTGGAGGACGCTTGCGGCTAACCCTTCGGAACTCAAGGTCAGGAGTAGATCTACTTATCGAGGGTGGTAAGGGTACCTGGAATCCTGAACCTTTAATGACGCGTGTATCACCAATATCCACCGTGTGGCATGAGGCGTCAGATGCGGGAGCTATAGAATTAGTCTATGGCAAGGCCCACGAAGAGATTTGGATTGAGAAAGAGCTTCTCTTGGTTGGAGATGTATTCCTCCAAGTTAACCGTGCTTCTGCCCACCTATTGCAGGAACACGTGATAGCAATCGCTGGGACACCAGATAGCGCAATCGACGCGTATTGCGGTGTGGGTCATTACGGACGACATCTCGCGAATTCAGGCACCACGGTTGTAGGGATCGATGTAAATGGAGCCGCTCTAACTTCATCCTGTGAGGATAAGGACATTAAGTACCGCACAGTGGAGGGTGCAGTTGAAGAGCACCTTGCGAACTTCCTGCCTGTAGATTTGTTGATACTTAATCCTCCACGCAGCGGCTTAGAGCGCACAATTCCACTCCAAATTCTAGAAGCTCCACCAGAAACGATAATCTACGTTAGCTGTGACCCAGCTACCCTTGCTCGTGACCTCAATCGCCTAGTACCCACGTACTCCTTGGCAGAGTCTCAGGCATTCGACCTGTTCCCTCAGACTGCACATATCGAAACGGTTGCGGTCCTAAAGCGATCCACAAATCAATGATTTACCAGGTCATCGTAGAAGACTTGACTTTTGAAATCGAAATATCTGATGATCAAGTGAGGATTGATGGAGAAGCAGTTTTTGTGGACCTGGCTGCACTTGATAAAGCGAATGAATATAGCCTGATCCTAGAAGGGAGTTCTCAGCCTATCCATGCAACGAAACAGGGCAGAGGGACATGGGACATTCTATCGAACAAACGTAGTTTCCATGTCAATGTTCTTGACCGACTCGGTAGAGCTATCAGGGGAGCAGAAGAGCAAGAAAGTCAGGTCGAGCACCCTGAGGTAGTCATTGCACCCATGCCAGGTACGATAGTCGATGTAAAAGTTGAAGAGGGGGATTCCGTTGAGGCAGGACAGGGGCTTGTAATCGTGGAAGCGATGAAGATGGAGAACGAGGTGAAAGCAGATGCAGGAGGGTGTGTGCAGATAATCCACGTAGCGAGTGGAGATGCAGTAGAAAAGGGAACGGTCTTAGTGGAGCTTGTGCCACCCGGAGAGCGGACGAGCTGATTGATGAACGAGAGAGAGAAACCTCGTCCGGTTTATACCGACAGTGGTATTGAAGTAGACCCTGTTTACACCACAGCGAGGGTTGAAGACAGCCCTCTTCCTGGGACTTTTCCTTTCACCAGAGGAATCCACCCAGATATGTATAGGGAGCGGCTGTGGACGATGCGTCAGTACGCGGGCTTCGGCACTCCTCAGGAAACGAATAAGAGGTTCCACTACCTCTTGGATCGGGGGCAAACAGGACTCTCCGTTGCATTCGATCTGCCAACCCAAATGGGACATGATTCCGATGCAAACATCGCAGTGGGTGAAGTCGGAAGGGTTGGGGTAGCCATCGATTCTGTTGAAGACATGAAAGCCCTGTTTGAAGGGATACCCCTGGGGGAAGTATCCACTTCAATGACCATCAATTCTACGGCGGCTATTTTACTAGCCCTATACATTGCAGTTGCGGATGAGCAAGGCGTTGATCGCAATCTCCTTGGTGGCACACTCCAAAATGATATTCTCAAGGAATACATAGCTCGTGGAACATATATCTACCCAGTAGAGGAGAGCCTTCGCTTAACTACTGACATTATTTCTTTTTGTAGAGAAGAACTTCCGAATTGGAACCCCATATCTATCTCTGGCTACCATATTCGCGAAGCGGGTGCTACCGCCCCTCAAGAACTTGCATTCACACTTGCTAATGGTCTGGAATATATAGCACGTGCAGTTGAAGCCGGGCTCGATATCAACGCTTTTGCTCCTCGTCTTTCATTCTTTTTTGCAGCGCATAATGACCTTTTCGAGGAGGTAGCAAAGTTTCGAGCCGCTCGCCGCCTCTGGGCTACACTTCTCAGGCAAAATTATGAAGCATCTGACAATTCGTGTCGTCTCCGATTTCATACTCAGACGGGTGGCTCAACATTAAGTGCTCAACAAGCTCTCAATAATATCATCCGTGTAACGATACAAGCTCTTTCAGCAACACTCGGTGGTAGCCAATCCCTTCACACGAACGGGTATGACGAAGCCCTCGCATTACCGACAAAGGAAGCAGCTAAATTAGCCCTCAGGACACAGCAGATTATTGCCTCTGAATCAGGTATAACCCGCACGGTAGACCCCCTTGGCGGTTCATATTATGTGGAGGCATTGACTGACCAAATCGAAAGTGCGGCCGTCAACTACCTGGATACAATTGAAGAACTAGGGGGTGCCTCTAAAGCCATCGAGTACATGGTGCAAGAGATCCAAACTGCAGCATATAAGGTTCAATTGGATGTAGAATCTGGGCAGAGGGAAATCGTAGGAGTGAACGTGCATGCAGAAGAGGACGAGGCTCTGTCTATAGAAAAGCCCGCCTACGAGGTATTGGAGCAGGAACAAATTGCTCGTCTCAAGGCACATAAGGAGCGAAGAATAGATGGGACAATCAGAGAGGAACTTGAAGGTGTACGCTCAACCGCCCGTGGGAATGCTAACCTCATGCCCCGACTTATTTCGTCTGTGAAAGCTGGGGTGACTTTAGGTGAGTTAAGTGATGTTCTTCGTTCAGAATGGGGAGCCTACCACGGGTAGGCACCCATGTCCCTCATAGTTAGCTTCGTTACCCATGCCAACCTACGATTACCGCTGTCCAAACGGACATCAGTTTGAGGTTTTCCAGAGGATCTCTGCAGGTCCCGGAGCCGAGTGCCCAGATTGCGGTGAAGATTCAGAACGAATGATTTCGGGTGGGGCAGGCCTCATTTTCAAGGGAGAGGGTTTTTACATCACTGATTACCGGTCCGAAGACTACAAGAAGAAAGCTTCATCAGAGAGTGGAGGAGTGACCAGTAAATCAGACTCGGATTCGGGAGCGTCCAAAGAATCCTCTTCAGGTCTGGACCCTAGTAAACAGACCTCTCAAAAGAGTCCTGAATCTGGAACCAAGGGCTCTGGTTCAACATCGTCTGACTCTAAATCCGATAACTGAACTGTGCTCCATAGACCCATAGAAGCCGCTCTTGCTGCGGTGATCAAAGAAATGGGGGTGGATGAGGTAGAGATTCATCTGGAACGTCCACGTGACCCTGCCCACGGCGATATCACATGCAACATCGCTCTGATCCTCTCCGGAAGCCTCAATAGACCTTCTCGTGACATTGCGGAAGAAATCGCTACCTCTCTCCAGAGGGATGCGGCAGGAATCGCGTCCGTCGAGGTAGCTGGGCCTGGATTTCTGAATTTCAGGCTATCTGCGGTTACGGCTGCATCGATACTAGACGAGATCGTGGCTAAGAACAAAACCTTTGGGAGAGGGAGTACCCGTGAAGGCGCGCGCGTCATGGTCGAGTTTGTATCAGCCAATCCCACCGGACCACTGCATCTCGGTCATGGTCGGCAAGCAGCCCTGGGAGATGCGATCGCTTCTTTGCTTGAGTGGACGGGATGGGAGGTGCATCGAGAGTTCTACTACAACGATGCTGGAACACAAATAGATAAACTCGCTGAGAGTGTAAGGGCTCGGTATCTAGGTCTGTTTGGCAGGGAGGAGGAAATACCCGAAGGAGGATATCATGGCGAATACATCAATGAACTTGCCGAATCACTAGCCGAGGAATTCGGGGATCAGTTCGTGCTTGATGAATCAAAGGAAGCTGTAGAGAAAATACGTAGCTTCTCAGTCCGATGTCTTCGGGAGGAACAGGACTCTGATCTGGATGATTTTGGAGTCCACTTTGACGAATACTATCTCGAATCTTCCTTACATGACAACGGGCGTGTGAATTCAACGTTGGAAGCTTTAAAGCAAACAGGGTTTGTGTACGTACATGAAGGTGCCACCTGGCTTAAGACCACGGCATTTAGTGATCAAAAGGATCGAGTGATGGTTAGGAAGAATGGTCTCCCGACATACTTCCTTCCTGATGTTGCATATCACATGCATAAGTGGACACGAGGATATGAACGTGTGATCAATGTTCAGGGGTCGGATCACCATGGTACTGTTGATCGTGTAAGAAGTGGGTTACAAGCGTTGGGATTGCCGAAAGGGTATCCAGAATACGTATTGCACCAGATGGTTCGGGTGGTCAGAGACGGAAGTGAAGTAAAATTCTCGAAACGGGCTGGCACCAGCATCACCCTTCGGGAGCTCTATACAGAAGTCAGCACTGATGTGACCAGGTACTTCTTCCAAATGAGAAAACCGGATGCTCAAATGGTTTTTGATCTGGATGCCGCTCTCGATTACTCAGACAAGAACCCGATGTATAAGATCCAGTACGCTCATGCTCGGATGCATTCGATCTTCGCCAAAGCACAAGTGATGCCTGAAGAAATTGAATCGGGTTCGGCAGACTTGTCTCTCCTTACAGAGGATTATGAGCGACAGCTAATCAACCAGCTTAGAGATTTCCCTAGCGTATTAACCCGTGCAGCTGAGAATTGCGCACCACATATCGTGTGTGAATACCTCGAACAGACGGCCAGTACAGCAAATAGTTGGTACCATGCCGGGAATCCAAGCAGAAATCCAAGTCTCGCAGTACTCGTAGATGACTCTAAGATTCGGGGTGCACGGCTTGTCCTCGCACGTTCATTACAAATTGTGTTGCAAAATGGACTTGCCATCCTAGGGATCACTGCACCGAAAAGAATGACGCAGGAGCCAGCGAACGATGGCACATGAAACCTCTCATCTGAACCGGATTATCTGGATATGTCGATCCTTGCAGTAGGTAGTGTTGCTATAGACTCAGTAGAGACTCCATTCGGGCATGCTGAACGAGTGATCGGCGGGTCTGCGGTCTTTTTTTCAGCCTCCGCATCGCTACTTACTGAGGTTAGCGTCGTGGGTGTAGTAGGGGATGATTACCCACTAGATCAGCTTGCTTTTCTTAAGAAACGCGGTGTAGACCTTTCAGGAATCCAGAGAGAGAGCGGAGAAAGCTTCTCTTGGGTAGGAAAGTATCATTCAGACTTAAGCAGTCGTGACACGCTAGAGACACGACTTGGAGTCTTCGAAGGATTCAACCCAATAATACCTAAAGAACTTCAGCAGTCAGAATACGTTTTCTTAGGGAACATAGACCCGACCCTACAGCACCAAGTCTTAGACCAAGTCGACTCACCTAGCTTGGTAGCTTGCGACACCATGAATTACTGGATTGAGGGTAACCGCGAGTCCCTTATCAACCTCCTGGCCAGGGTCGACATTCTTATGCTGAATGATGAAGAAGCCCGCCAGCTCTCGGAGAAATCAAACCTAATTCAAGCATCCCGATGGATCCAAGAAAGGGGCCCGAAGATGGTTGTGGTGAAAAAGGGAGAGCACGGGGCTGCGCTGTTCACTCGCGATGAGATTTTCTTTGTACCAGGATTCCCTCTGGAACAGGTATTTGATCCGACTGGTGCGGGTGATGCTTTTGCAGGAGGGCTTCTTGGGTACATATCGAAAAAGAACTCCACCTCAGTTGCAGACCTTCGGCGAGCTGTAGCATATGGATCTGTGCTCGGTTCATTCGCGGTACAGAAGTTCAGTATCGATGGCCTCAGGGACCTGACTGAATCAGACATTTTCGGGCGTGTGAAACAACTGAACGCTATGACAACTTTTGAGATTGATGAGGGAGTAGAGGATTTTGCCTGAGAGTGATATGAAGTATCGCGAAGCAGGAGTTGACCTGGATGCTGCTGAACGTTCTGTGCAGAGCCTCGGAAAATTGGTTCAATCTACCGCGGACGCCTATACGCTTTCAGAAATTGGTAGTTTTGGCGGTCTCTATAAGGTCCCCGGTGATGTGGCAGACCCCATTCTAGTATCAAGCGCTGATGGGGTAGGTACTAAAATCAAATTGGCTTTTATGACCGGGGTTCACGATACGATTGGCCGGGACATTGTAAACCATTGTGTAAATGACATACTCGTCCAGGGAGCACGGCCGCTCTTTTTTCTTGACTATCTGGGGCTAGGGAAACTTGAGGAAGCGGTAGTATCAGAAGTGGTCCGAGGGGTAGCTGAAGCATGTAAGGAGAACAATTGTGCCCTACTTGGAGGCGAAACGGCAGAATTACCTGATCTCTATTCCCCTGGTGAATATGACTTGGCAGGATTTATTGTCGGGATCGTTGGTAGGGCCTCTCTAATAGATGGATCTAGGGTCAGGGAAGGCCACGTGCTCCTCGGTTACGCTTCCTCCGGCTTGCACACAAATGGTTACACGTTAGCAAGACATATCATATTCGACGTAATGGGCCTGTCTCATGACAGTGAGATCCCTGGCTTGGGAAAATCTGTTGCGGAAGAACTAATGACCGTCCATCAAAGCTATCTCCCTGTCCTTATTGACCCTCTGTCCCATAACTCAATCAAAGGGCTCGCCCATATTACTGGTGGTGGGATTCCAGGAAACCTTCAAAGGGTGCTGCCTCAAGGATTAGGGGCGGTAATCGATAGATCTTCCTGGGAGATACCTCCGGCTTTCCGCATCCTCCAGGAAGGGGGTGGGGTTTCAACCGAGGAGATGGATCGGGTATTCAATATGGGTATCGGAATGATCGCTGTGGTAGAAGAGACCGAAACCTCATCACTGATTTCATCAGCTCGTGAGCGTGGGAGCGATGCTTGGGTGATTGGAGAAATCACAGATGGGGGAGGAATTGAATACAAGTGAGCACTCGGGCGCTGGGATTGCTCATTTTACTAGTCCTACTCTCGCCATCTGCTGGATCGTCACAACAAGGACAAGCGCTGGTCGCAGGATGTGTTACAGGCACGCCACAACTTCCGCACGCTTGTGTTGATGCGACCCTAGCTGCCCGAAACCTCATTACAGACACGGGCTTCTTACTCAGCTTGGGGTCTGCTGCACCAGGGAGCTGGGGGCCACTTAGGAGGAACACCCCAAGATTCGACGTTTCATTCCGGATAGCTGGACTACGAGCCCATATCCCAGTCGTCACTCACGAACCTGCGGTCGGCCAGGCAAGGGGGGAGTTTGTACTTAAGACAATCCAGGGGAATCTCGTCGCAGGATTGTTTGAAGGGTTTCAAGTAAAGCCTACTGTAGGTGGGCTACTCTCGTTGGACCTGTTGGCTCAAGGACATTTCCTTTTTTTGCCCAAGGAATTAGGGCTGGACAGCAAAATGGGAGCGTTCTCTCTGGGTATTCGCCTGGGTCTAGTACGTGAAACATTCACCCTTCCTGGAATTGCGGTCAGTGTTTCTCGCAGATTTATAGCTCCCCTGACCCTTGATTGGAGGTCTGCCCGCTACTCAACTGATCTTGTGATCAAACCATCGATTTCATCGATACGCCTAACGATCGGCAAGAGTATATCCTCACTAGGGTTGATGGCCGGGGCTGGCCTAGATTCGCATAACTCTGAAGTCGAACTCATTGTATTACCGCAGGGCAGCGACCCTACAGAGTTTAATGCTCCGTTAGCTATTCGTCGCCCAGTTTTCTTCAGTGGTGTGTCCTTGAGTTTATTGATTCTACAACTGTCGACCGAAGTCGGCTGGGCTTTTGGACCACCTATGCTAGAGGGACATGCTCCAGGGCCGATCGATCCCCAGCAAGGATCAGGATTCTTAAGCCTAGCTGCCCGGCTTAGTGTTCGATGATTAATATCAAACAATGAACGACGCACAGATTTTTGATCAAGCGGAGCTTTCTCGAGAAGATCTAGCCTACCTTGACTGGGCACGTAAGATCGCTCGAAGGGGATGGGGTCGCGTGCATCCCAATCCACTCGTTGGATGCGTTCTTGTGTTGAATAATCAGATTGTCGGGGAAGGATATCATAGGGAATTTGGGGGTCCCCATGCTGAGATCATTGCTCTAGAGGCAGCGAAGAGCAAAGCAGAGGGGGCAACTGCCTATGTAAGCCTTGAGCCGTGCAATCATGAAGGCAAAACGCCGCCATGTTCTCAGGCATTGGTCCAGGCTGGGATAGCTCGTGTTGTATACGGTGTAGCTGAACCCGGGATAAAAGAGGGTGGTGGGAAGGATATGCTGTCCCGAGGGGGCGTAGAAGTAATAGGCCCAGTATGGGACTCAATCGCCGGACGAATGGAAAATCCTTCCTTTTTTCATAGCCAGACTCATGGAACGCCCTACATAGCGCTAAAACTGGCTCTCAGCCTAGACGGCTATATCGGAATACGTGGTGGAGTGCGGACCCGAATAACCGGTGTGGACGCGGAACGGGAGGTCCATCGACTGCGAACAGGGTTCGACGCAATTCTTATAGGAACTGAGACTCTGCGAGTGGACAATCCACGCCTGACAGTTCGCATGGCCCCGCGTGGACGAAGACCTGTTCGAAGACTCGTTCTGGATGCTCGTGCTGAACTTCCCAGTGATGCCGCGATATTCGATGATGTAGAACTAAACCCTCTTCATATATTCACCCATCAAGATCTCTCTGAAAGCGAAGTTACGAGGCTCGAATTGCTCGGGGCTCATGTCCACTCAGTGCCAAGAACCAATAGGGGTCTTGATCTTGAATCTATTATGGGAGTTGTTCAGGGATTAGGTGTTCAATCGGTCCTTTGTGAGGGTGGAGCCAAGCTAGCAAATAGCTTGATTCGGAAAGATTTAGTTCAACGCCTATACTTATTCATCGCCCCCAAAACACTTGGCGCAGGGGGTATCGCGGCATTCAGCGATGGAGAAGAAACATTAAAATGGGAAGATTTCCTGCCTTCACTGCCTCCTGAAATGCACGGTCGGGATACCCTCATCGTGCTTGACCGGAAATCTGACTGATGTTCACTGGGATAGTAGAGGGAATAGGACTGATCGATGAGATCGAGGACCATCAAGAAACACGACGTTTTTATATAGAGGCTCCTGAACTAGCAGTCGCACTGGAACCTGGCGCTTCAGTTTCGGTAGATGGCGCCTGTCTCACAGTAACTTCAGTGATATCCGAGCGTCTTGTTTTTGATGTTATCGGTTCAACACTTGAGAGAACCATTGCAGGAACATATGAAGTAGGGAAAAGGGTCAACCTAGAAAGAGCTGTTCCGGTAGATGGCCGTATAGATGGTCATATCGTTCAAGGACATGTGGATAGTACGGGATCCTTCATTAAGTCCGCTAAGAAAGGGGAGTATTGGATGATGGATTTTTCCATCCATAAAGACGTTCACGCACTGACAATCTCCCAGGGATCAATCACTATTAACGGCGTGAGTTTAACGGTTAGCCAACTAGGGCAAGACTGCGTTTGTCAGATCGGTGTGATACCCTTCACGTTTCAGCATACCAACCTCAGTGATCTCAAGTCTGGGGATTGCGTAAATATCGAGGGAGATCTTATTGGGAAGTACATCAACAAGATTCTCTCAAAACGGGGTGGATGAGAGAGAAAATGGACTTCGACACAGTAGAGAAGGCTATAGAAGACATCCGGGAGGGGCGGATGGTCATTGTAGCCGATGATGAAGACCGTGAGAATGAAGGAGACTTAGTCATGGCTGCGGCTAAAGTCACACCTGATCATGTGAACTTCATGACCAAATATGGCCGAGGCCTGATCTGTGTAGCGTTAACGGACGAGCGAGCGGATGCCCTCGATCTTCCGCTTATGACCCAACGCAATACTGATCCGCAAGAGACAGCTTTTACCATCTCGGTAGATGCTCACCGTCGTTTCGGCGTGACGACCGGAATCAGTGCTCAGGATAGAGCAAAAACAATCGAGGTCCTTACAAGCTCAAACTCTGACCCTAGTGACCTGAGACGTCCAGGACACATTTTTCCACTTAGAGCAAAACCTGGGGGGGTTCTCAGAAGAGTTGGGCAGACGGAGGCTTCGGTGGACCTCGCTCGGATGGCTGACTTAGCTCCTGTCGGAGTGATCTGTGAGATCCTAAATGAAGATGGGACGATGGCACGCCGACGGGAGCTAAAGGATTTCGCAGTTGAGCACGGACTCAGGTTCATAACCGTGGCTCAGATGGTTGCATATCAGCTGACAAAAACTCGAATCATTCGACGTGTTGCTGAGGCTGAACTCCCAACGAAGTTTGGAGAGTTCCACGTCATAGCCTATGAAAGCATGCTCGATGGTCGTGAGCATCTCGCAATTATAAAGGGGGATCCGAGTGGCAAGCCGGGTGTTCTGGTTCGTATGCACTCTGAATGTATGACTGGCGATGTGTTCGGCTCCATGAGATGTGACTGCGGTGAACAACTGGTTGCTGCTATGCGACAACTCGATGCGGAAGGCCAGGGAGCCATCGTCTACCTTCGCCAGGAAGGCCGAGGAATTGGGCTAGGGAATAAGGTGAAGGCTTACCAGCTTCAGGATGAGGGGCTGGATACGGTCGAAGCCAATGAAAAACTGGGCTTCAAGCCTGACCTAAGAGATTATGGCATTGGGGCACAAATCCTTTTGGATCTGAAGTTGCACTCGGTTCGGCTGCTCACAAATAATCCACGCAAAATTGTGGGTTTAGATGGCTATGATATTGAGATCACAGGCACTCAGGCACTGCAGGTTGAACCAAACCAACACAACGAACGATATCTCGAAACCAAACGCTCTAAGTTAGGTCATACCTTATGAGTAGTGATGGGGCGGCAATTAGTGTCTTGTCGAGTGAATTTGACCCTACCGGCCTTTCTATTGCGATTATAGCTAGTCGATTCAATACGGACATCACTGATCGCTTGGTCGCAGGAGCAGTGGATTGCTTTACACGCCATGGACTGAACCCGGAGTCAATTGAGATCATACGCGTTCCGGGTGCATGGGAGTTACCACAGGCAACATCCGTAGTGCTCCGGCTAGCTCGTTATGACGCAATCGTAACCCTGGGATGTGTGATCCGAGGAGAAACTCCTCATTTTGACTATGTATGCTCTGCAGCAAATGATGGCTTGGCTGCTCTTTCTCGCGAGGCGTCCACCCCAATTCTTTTTGGGGTACTTACTGCGGACAACCGCGAACAAGCATTGGCGAGGGCTCAGGAAGGAGCCAACAACAAAGGATATGAGGCTGCGACCGCAGCCCTTCAGATGGTAGACCTTTATGCAAGGTTGACTGGTAATTGAGTGAGAGTGACGGGCCGACGTATGCTCACCGAATACGAATCGATCGAACACGAGCCCGAGCCTGGGTCCTCCAAATTCATTACAAATGGGAAAGCTCAGGTTTCGATGGCAATTTGATAGACGCCCTCCGTGACACAGCTGCGACACGTATTATTTCACAGACAAGATTACCGTACATAAAGAAACTAGTAACCTTGCTTGAGAATCATCTTGAAGAGATAGACGCACATATCAGCTCGGCATTAGAGAACTGGCATCTAGACCGTGTTTCTAGCATTGATAGGGGAATCTTGAGGATCGGAGCAGTTGAGATTTGTCATTTAGAAGAGGTTCCGCCGAAAGTATCTATTCAAGAGGCCATCCTCTTGGCAGAGGCATACGGCGGGAGTGATTCACCTCGTTTTGTGAATGGTGTCCTCGATGCAGTCTTCAAGGACCAATCGAAAGACCAAGCAATTCCACAGAACCTAACGGGTTAATCAATGCGCATTCTGGTCGTGAATTGGCTCGACCGGGAAAACCCCTTAGCTGGGGGCGCTGAGATCCATCTCCATGAAACCTTTAGCCGCATGGTTCAGCTAGGGCATGAGGTCACGCTCCTAACATCAGGCTGGAGTGGTTGTGATACACGAGTAGATCTTGATGGGATTGCTGTTCACCGAACTGGTACCCGTTACACCTTCTCTTTAGCCGCAGTCACATACTATCTGCGTCACCTGTCTCATGAGTCATTTGATATAGTAGTCGAGGATCTAAATAAGGTCCCTCTCTTCACACCGTACTGGACTCGGTCACCTATTGTCTTACTCGTACACCATCTTTTTGGGCTAACCGCATTTGGGTCAGCCCGGATTCCAGTTGCATCAGCAACTTGGTTACTCGAACGACCGATACCTTGGGTCTTCTCTAACACTCCTACAATCGCTGTCTCTGAAAGCACGAAAGAGGACCTGGTGAAAAGAGGATTCCACGCTGAACAGATTGAAGTGATCCCAAACGGTATCGACCTAGACTGGTACAGCCCTCACCCAAACCACGTTCGTACAAAGGACCCCACAGTCTTGTACTTAGGCCGACTCAAGAAGTACAAACGTGTCGACTTACTCCTCCACGCAGTCAATAAGCTGACACAGGAGGGTTCAAGAGTAACGCTCAAGATAGCAGGGACGGGTGATGATCGTGGACGGCTTGAATCCCTTTGTACCAAGCTCGGCATCGGTAATGAGGTAGAGTTTATGGGGTATGTTAGTGAAGAGAGGAAATTAGAACTTTTGCAGACATGTTGGCTTCACGCTCTCACGTCATCTAAAGAGGGGTGGGGCATTTCCTGTATCGAATCGAGCGCCTGCGGGACCCCAACGGTAGCTAGTGATTCACCGGGGCTTCGAGAATCTGTCGTATCCGGTGAGACCGGCCTACTAGTCCCACATGGCGACCAAGATAGACTTGCCTCAGCCATTGGTTCACTCCTAACAGACCGACAGGCCCGTGAGGAAATGGGCCGGCGTGCCCGGCGGTTCGCAGAACGGTACTCCTGGGATAAATCTGCACGAGCGATGGAGGATTTCTTGAACCGGCATACCTGAAAATGTCCTGGGGAAGCTGCAACTTGTCGATCCTTTACTGATTGGGTAGCGTCTCCTTCGCTTTAACTGCTCAAAATACAGTCCTTATCTCCAAACAGGGTAATTACTTGGCGCGCTCTCTATTTACTTCCGAATCAGTAACTGAAGGACATCCCGACAAAGTTGCGGATCAGATTTCTGACTCTGTGCTTGACCATCTCTTAGCAGGAGATCCGGAATCACGTGTTGCTTGCGAGACTCTCGTGACTACAGGGCTTGCACTTGTAGCGGGTGAAGTCTCAACACAGTCAATCGTAAGCATTCCTGAGGTCGTCCGAGGTGCACTGTCTCGCATAGGCTATACCGATGCGGATTATGGGATTGATGCTCTTACCTGTTCCGTACTCACGAGTATTGATCAACAATCCAGTGATATTGCAATGGGTGTTGATACAGGTGGTGCAGGGGACCAGGGAATGATGTTTGGATACGCAACAAATGAAACGCCGGAGCTGATGCCAGCACCGATTCAATACGCGCATGCGATCACCAGACAACTCACCAACGTTCGAAAGATGGGAGAAGTAGCTTGGCTGAGACCGGATGGGAAATCTCAAGTAACTGTTGAGTATGAGGACGGGCGACCACTGCGGATACACACAGTTGTTGTGTCAGCCCAACACAGTGAGGATGTAGGACATTCTGAAATTACGAATACTCTAATAGAGAAGGTCATTAAGCCTGTCTTACCAGAAACTCTCGTTGATGATGATTGTGTGTTTCACATTAACCCCACTGGTCGTTTTGTCAGGGGAGGACCTCATGGCGATGCAGGTGTGACAGGGCGAAAGATCATCGTAGATACATACGGTGGCTTAGGGCGTCATGGAGGTGGGGCATTCTCGGGCAAGGATCCGACAAAAGTTGACCGGTCAGCTGCTTACGCAGCTCGGTGGGCCGCTAAAAATATTGTTGCAGCAGGGTTGTCTACTCGATGTGAAATCCAATTGGCCTACGCAATCGGCGTAGCAGAGCCGGTTTCCATTCTCGTTACAGATCTTCGAGACGCTCAGGTGTCCGAATATGAACTGGCTCGAGCAGTATCAAAGGTTTTTGATTTTACTCCGTCAGGGATCATCGATCGACTCAACCTGAGAGCACCTATCTATACGCCGACAGCAGCATATGGTCACTTCGGTCGTACACCAGAAGCGAGTGTTCCAGAAGCGGGTGGTGCCGAGGCCCAGTTTTTCCCTTGGGAGCTAACTGATCGAGTGGAAGACCTGAAACATGCTTTGGGTAGTTAAGAGAAATGATGCATCGAATGGGGGTATCGAACTCAGGGGGGGCAAGAAGTACTATTCTTTCTGAGTTCTAAAGAACCCATAAGTTACTTCGGAGTATTTGAGGGGGCTGAACCCGTGCCTAAGTCGCTGTACAGATCAATCTCTCGGAGGAACTTCGATTGCTGATTGAAGTTAGAGTTCAGAGCCTGTGGGTCGATGGAACCACAAACACCCCAGTCGTAATGCTCAAGGAACTTTCAGGTGAACGAGTGCTCCCAATTTGGATAGGGCCAGGAGAGGCCAGTGCAATCGCGACTGAACTCGCAGCAATGGAGTTTGCACGCCCACTAACCCACGACCTCCTTTGCACAATAATGAAGCAACTCGGCGGAAGTCTTCAAAGAGTCATAATCAGTCGCGTTGAAGACAGTACATACTATGCGGAACTCTCGGTTCTTAAGAACGGTGAGATCATCTCGTTGGATGCACGCCCCTCTGATTCAATCGCAATTGCTCTTAGATCTGATACGCAGATTTTTGCTCACGAAGAACTTCTTGAGGTCGCTGGACACCCTAGTCCTGGAGACTTTAAATCGGCTG
>ENA-UPTF01000049-UPTF01000049.1-marine-metagenome-genome-assembly--contig:-NODE-49-length-73985-cov-5.557693_pt1 | contig 73985 bp, 66 predicted proteins | sample MGYA00238166_ERZ767019 | MGnify/ENA primary metagenome ERZ767019 (study PRJEB28930, sample SAMN06266391) | marine metagenome | isolation source: Sea water from 250 m depth | place: Atlantic Ocean | study... | reverse complement strand
CGATGTGCTCTTAAACGAGGAGTCTGTCTTCATATCTGAGACCTCGACCGGGGAGAAGACCCTATCCATCCGCGGCGCACGGCAGGAGGAGATGGTCTACATGTACGACGGGGTCAGGATGCACAACGGCGGCAGAAGATCGCTGGACCTTTCCATGTTTGACTCCGGCGGCCTGGAGGCGGTCGAGCTTTTGCGGGGCGGCCACGAGAACGGGGCAGGCTCGTCCGGGACGATCAACTTTGTGCCCCAGCTTACCTACGCTACCGGTGCCACCTTTTTCCAAAGGTTTGGGACCTACAACACCGGAAACTACCACACCGGTTTCAGCCTCGGAAACAGCGTTATTTCCCTGGGATTTGGCAGCGGTGAGGGCAGGGCCCGCCAGTTCTATGAGAGCGCCGAGAGCGCCGATATTCTAAGAGACAACAGCGGCCACACTGTCACCGCCGGTTATAGGCCCTTTAGCAGCACAGAGCTCAAATACTACCAGGTCAAAAGCGACAGGGCCTACAGCAACTACTACACCGGTGACTCGATCGGCTCCAGGCTCCTGGTGAACACGGTCAAGCTGGAGCAGGACGCGGGCAGACTGGGACAGGTGGAGGTCTATGTCTCCAGCCAGAGCGCAAGCGGGGAGGATGACACCAGCCAGCTTCAGACAGACCGGGACGATAGCCAGGTGATTACCGGAATCAACTATCTGCTGCCGGTGGACAATGCCTATGTCGAGCTTTTCCTCAGCAGGTCTCTAAAAGCCGCAGACTGGACCACGTCGATCGGAGACATCTCCCTGGAGAGGGAGCACATCTCCGCCTCCGGGGTCTTCGGACTTAGCCAGGAAAAGACAAAAGACGGGCTCGAGATAAAAGATTTTGTTGTAAATATAAACTCAAATATTGTTGAAGAAAACACGGGAACTGAAAGTAATATATTAAAAGGAATATCATCCTGGAACGAGACCGGTGCCACGGCCGCAGTCTCGGCCTGGGACCATTCGGACAATACGATCCTATATCTATTTGCCAATATCGGAAATAATTTCAGGGTGCCGAGTATTGCAGAGAGGTATGCCCACGCACTGAGGCCAGAGTCTTTTGATGAAGATACCCTTTTGACCGAGTACAAGATCATGAAGGAGGCCGGGCTCAAGCTCAGCTCCAGGGACCCGGAGGCCAGTCCGAGCTTTACTGGGTCAATGTCCTATTTCCACTACGGCTACACCAACAAGATCAAGACGATCCAGTATAGCGGCACCCCGCTGCAGTTTCCGCTGAACTTCGGCAGCGCCTACATATCCGGCCTGGAGCTGAACATGGAAGTCTATACGCTAGGCAAGATACTCGGCTACAGGTCGGTCTACTCGTCCTATAATTTTTCGGACCAGTTGACCTTTCCGATGCAGCCGTTGACCATCGCCAGGCACAATCTTATTTTAAATCTAGGCCCTGTCACAGCCAGAATAGGGCTCAAGACCGAGGGCAGCAGGATCATGACCACGGTCGATCAGGGTGGCTCCCTGGTGGATAACTATCTCAAGGAGCACACCTCTGTGGATGTGAACATCTCCTGCCGCATAAAATTCAGAGACACTGCCGCCAGCGTTGGTATCTTTGGGCAGAACCTGAACGATGACTCTCAGGCGCTTGAGGGCATCTCAATCTATGACAAAAGGGTCTACCTGAGTATGGGGCTGGAGTGGAGATAAAAAGAAACACAATCGCCCTTGTCTGCCTTTTCTTTTGGGCCTGCACGTCAAACCCCTTTTGGGAGGATCAGCCCACAAAAAAGTTAAACATTAGCGGCACCGTCACCCTCGAAAACAGGGAGACCGATGTCCCCGTATATGTCTGGATCGAGGACCTGGGTATCAGCGGCTACACCGATGCCGATAGCAAGTTCTCGATAGACATCTCCGGCCTTGAGACCGGAGACGGAAGCTTCACCGGCGACGTGCGGGTCTTTTACTATGTTCACAACTATTTAGCCCAGCACTCGATCCTGAATATCACAGGCGGCAGGCTATCTTCCAGCCAAACAGATTTTGACCAGGACGGGATACTTCGTGAGCCGGTTGTATTAGACAAGCTGGCCTCGTTTGATCTCAACTGTGATAACAGCTGGAACAGGGCCGCGGGTGACAGCCTCAGGGTCAAACTGGAGATCAGCATAATGGGCCATGATATAGGCATCGTCTCTAACGTAAAAAGCATTGACCATGACTACATCCCATCTGGGGTGATGTTTTACCTGAGCCCTCAGGAAGAGATCTATTTTGACCAGGATAATATCGACCACCTAAAGCAGTATGACCTTGGCTCCGGCTCATCTATTACATGGACCTTTACGATTGGGCCTGCCGATCTAACAGCACCGGCTGGTGACTATTATATTCGTCCCTGGTTTATGATTCTCCAGGATCAGGTCCCGGAGGCTCTGTTCCAAAGCCTGGGCATCGCAGACCTTGAAACAATCAGCCGTGACCACCTGATCCTGCCGATCGATATGGCTGACAAAAGCATTTCCCTGGACTAGACCGCAATTAATTAAAATATTGTCTAAAACAAATAATCTAGTTTCCATAAGTTCATAGGTTAAATATTGAGTAAATGGAGAGAAAATGGCAGAAAATGTAATTGAATTTAACGATCAAAATTTTGATTCTGATGTGCTAGAAGCAGGAACACCAGTGCTCGTAGACTTCTGGGCTGTATGGTGCGGACCCTGCAAGGCAATTGCTCCCATTGTTGAAGAAATAGCGAACGATTATAACGGTAAGGTAAAGGTAGGTAAGATGGACGTTGACCGTAATAATCAGGTGGCCATGAGATATGGCATTCGCAGCATCCCAACGTTGTTGGTCTTTAACAATGGTGAGGTCGTGGATCAAGTAATCGGTAACGTAGGAAAGGAAAGTATCGAGAGTATGCTAAACAAGGCTCTCTCGTAATGCTTGTTTATTAATTTTCATGCATAGGAAAGTAATTATAATCGGCTCGGGCCCTGCTGGATTAACCGCAGCAGTCTATGCAGCCCGTGCCAATCTAGAGCCGCTCGTTTTTGAAGGCTCCCAGCCTGGTGGTCAGTTGACCATAACCACAGACGTAGAAAACTTTCCGGGGTTTCCGGATGGGATCATGGGACCAGAGCTGATAGAGCATATGAGAAAGCAGGCGGTACGTTTTGGTGCTACGTGTGAGTACAAGACAGTGGACAGGGTTGACCTATTAAGCAGTCCTTTTACCATCTGGGTAAAAGATAAGAAATACACGGCGGACACTATTATAATTTCTACCGGCGCGTCCGCGCGTTTATTGGGACTGGACTCAGAGAAAGAGTTAATGGGCTATGGCGTGTCTGCCTGTGCTACATGTGACGGTTTCTTTTTCAAGGAGAAAGAGGTGTTGGTCGTGGGAGGCGGTGACTCAGCCGCAGAGGAGGCAATCTTTTTAACAAAGTTTGCGTCCAAGGTTACGATCATTCACCGGAGAGATGAGCTGAGAGCGTCTAAGATCATGCAGGATAGGGTATTCGATCACAAGCGTATTGAAATCATGTGGAACAGCAGCCTGGACGATATTAGCGGAACCAAAGACTCTGGAGTAACCGGAGCGATGATAAAAGACACGGTCTCTGGTGATACTAAAAAGATCAGCTGTGACGGAGTTTTTATGGCAATCGGACACATACCCAATACGAGTGTTTTCAAGGGTCAGTTAGATCTAGATGATAAGGGATATATAATTACAAAACCAGATAGTACCTATACAAATATTCCAGGTGTTTTTGCCTGTGGAGACGTGCAGGACCAGACCTATAGGCAGGCCGTAACGGCCGCGGGTACTGGGTGCATGTCTGCTATTGACGCAGAACGCTGGCTAGAAGAGAATTAATACGCTGCATTAGGTACCTTTCCTCAAACTTTTTTAGTTTGGAGGTATATAATGAATGAAGTAAAAAGATTAATATTTAAAGTAGATGGCCTAAAAAAAAGCTACGGGGCTTTTGATGCGCTTAATATTAAAAAATTAGATATACACCCTGGGACGATATACGCAGTCGTAGGCCCGCCAGGCTCAGGAAAAACAACGCTGTTAGAGATATTGTCCGGGTCTACAAAGCCATCTTCCGGTAGTTTGTTTTTTGAGAATGATCCGTATGAAACAAACTGGCTTGGTAAAATAATAAAGCACGATGAGATCTTTTATAATTATGGGTATGAGGAGCTTGGGTCAAGGCTTGCTGTGGGTAAAATTATCAGCAAGCTCTATGGTAAAAAGTCAAATATATTAATGAAGCGGCACTTTAGCAGCCCAAGGTTTAAGCATTTGTGGGACAGGCCAATTTCAAATCTTACAAAAGGAGAGCTGCACTGGGTTGGTATGGTATTATCACTAGAGAGTGACCCCAGGGTATTACTTATTGATGAGTATGGGATACACCTGACCAATGATATGGAAAAAGAATTTCGCAGTCAATTGCAAAAAATGAACCGTAGACTTGGTACGACCATCATTATTAGCTCACCTAATGAAGCTGTAGTTAAAAACTTTGCCTCGGTCATTATTTTCTTAGACAATGGTCATATTTCAAAGATTCGGTCGAGGTCTAACCGCCAATCTAATAGGTCAGGTAAACCAGATAAACGAAGAAGGAGCAGGAATAATTCTGGTAGAAGGAAACGAAACTATAATGCAAAACATAAGAAATCAGGCAATAATTAATAATAATACAATATACAGATAATGCAGCTAAACATTAACACTCTCTCGGAAGAATATAGGAAGAAAAATATACTGGTTATTGGTGATATAATATTAGATGCATATGTATACGGAAAAGTCGACCGCATATCTCAGGAGGCGCCGGTTCCCATTGTTGCAATAAACCGCCAAGAGTTTAAGCCAGGAGGTGCCGCAAATGTGGCACTTAACCTATCAGGCTTAGGCGCAAAGGTGACACTGATGGGTATTGTTGGAAAAGACAAAAACCAAACAGAGCTGAATAAGTGTTTTACTAGGCAAGATAATGTAAATAATCAGATCATTGAGTGTGACAATAGGCCAACAAGTATTAAGACCAGGATCATTGCAGATGGGAGACAGATTGCAAGACTTGATAGTGAGGTCACCAAAGAAATTTCTGATGAATATATTTCCCTATTAATTGAAGTTTATAATAATAATTGCAATGATGTTGATGGTATCATTATCCAGGACTATAACAAAGGACTCCTAACCCCAAAGCTTATCAAGTACATTATTGGGCATGCACGTGATAAGAGCATCCCTGTTTACGTTGACCCTAAGTACAATAATTATGAATTTTATAAAGGTGTTAGACTGTTTAAACCCAACCTGGTAGAATACCATGCCACAGCAAAAAATGAAAAATTTGGATTGTTGCCAGAGTCTGGTTTTAATTTTAAGAAGTATATGAATACTGAGATATTGTTGCTCACACTTGGTTCGGATGGTATGTCACTGTACTATAATGATATTCATGAGTCCATCACGACTAAAGCAAGGAAGGTTTATGATGTATCTGGCGCCGGCGACACGGTTATTGCAGCCTTTGCGATTAATGATGTATGTGGTTTAAGTCCTCTAGAATCATCAATAATATCCAACCTTGCTGCTGGAAGAGTGTGTGAAGAAATTGGTGTATGCCCGATCAATATAGATTCATTGAAAGATATTTTCTCTCATCATTATAACAAAGACTAGTACATGGTTTTAAATAAAAAGAAAATAACATTGTATAAGTTTTTTTTCTTTTTGTTTGCTACAATTATCTTATCCCAGCCTAGGGCAAAGTACAGACCATTCGATTGGCTATTGTTTAAAGAGCCTGGAAATATAAATGCGTTATCAGAAGGTTATGAATATTTATATATTGCCACCAGTCATGGCGGCATATACAGATACAGCCTGTACAGTAATCAGTATGATTTTCCCATAACGACCGCACAGGGCTTGAATAATAATAATATCACCAGTGTACACTTTGATCATAATACAGGAATCATCTGGGCCTCTTCTCCAGGATTTATGCAATATTCCTATACCAGAGAGGGTGACTGGAGGCTGATTGACTTTATTGATTTGGGATTGACCACGAAAGATGGGATCAGCCGAATTGGAAATTCTGAGAATTATGTGTGGGCACAGGCTAATGCGGTATATATAAAAATGGATAAGTCCTCTGGAATATTATCTGGAATATATCCCAGACCGGACGAGCTAAATATTAAATGGAGCAGCGATAAATACTTAATGCAGAATGAGATTGGTGATATAGTGAACAACTATAATATTATGTCAGGGTGGATGGTATCTGGTTCCCAGTTCATTGACAACTACGGAAGGTATATTGATATTACCAGCGGTCTGATTGGTTCGCATAATGATGTTTGGATAGGAAGCTCTGATGGTACACTTTTTCATGGAAATAAAACGATGGAGGCCATATTTCCTACAGAGTTTGGAATCAGAGGGTCAAACATTAATGCTTTATTATTTGATGATAATAAGCTATGGATAGGATCAAAAGATTATGATATAGGAAGGGGAATAACCAAGCTCAATACAAATAACTTCCAGGCAGACCATTATGACTTTGATATTACGGTAAACATGAGTCTAACAGAGGTGCACTCCATTTATAATTATGATAGTGATCTATGGCTAGGCGGAAACGGTGTAGTCCTGGTTCTTGATAAAGATGAAAATTATTGGAGGACACTAGGAGAAGATAGGGGCATCCCAAATAGTGATGTAACATCTATGGTGGGTGACTCTAACTATGTTTGGATAGGATCTTATTATGGTATTAGACAGATAGACAGGAGAACTAGAAGAGAAGAGCCTATGGGTTTTGAATACCTTTTCTACAATCATCCAGTTCATGATTTAGATATTAATGAATATGGGGTTTGGATCGCTTCAAGAACGGGCATCTATGTGTATGATAAAAATAATCCTCAAATAAGGAACGCACTTTCTTTAGGTATTTCTTATCTGGATTTCCCGGTGTCAAGGGTAACTTCCATCTACCAGTATAATAATATTCTATATTTTTCCACAAATATTGGTGTGATAACATTTGATTTAGATGAACAAATATGGGATATGTTGATATCTGCAGCAGAGTATAAAGGATTAATTGTTTCAGATATGTTGGTAGTTGGAAAATTTTGCTTCATAGGAACCGATCAAGGTCTTTTTAGAATAAACCTTAAATCGCACCGTGTTAGAGAATATAATTTTGATTTCATTGGTTCTGTGAATGCTTTAGAATATATGGATAAATTTATCTGGATGGGAACAAGTGAAGGTTTGATAAGGTTTAAGTGGAGAAAAGATCTTTGAAATATTTAGCCATATATATTTTATTTTATTTTATTATCAATATTGATCCATTAATAGCACAGCATTCAAAACGAAATCAGAATATGAATAATGTTGGTCGATATAGTTTGGTATCTTTTTCCAGACCAAGTTCAAAAGATTCAATAAAAGTTACCGCATTTATAGAAATTCCATTTAATAGCATACAGTTTGTCAAAAGAAAAAATGATTTTGTTGCATCTTATGATGCTTCTATTATGCTGCAGGATGATGAGGGAAAACAATTATTTAGAAGGATGTGGTCTGATTCCATAGTAACAAAGGACTATATTCATACACAATCAAGATTAAGATCAAGGAAGCATCATACAAACTTTAATATAGGAAAAGAAAAATATCTACTCTTATCTGAGTTGTACGATAAAGACACAAGAAAAAAAGGTAGTAAGAAGAAAAAATTAGATTTTAAAAAACAGAAAAAGAGTCCTTCGTTGATGGAACCTATAATGATTACAGATCTAAAAGGTGAGTGGGGTTTTAAAACTGATGAATTTCCAATTCTAGGAAAAAAGATTACAAATATTGATAAAGGGCTTACCGTTAATATATCTGGCTTTGTGGATAATTCACCATATTCTATCAAAGTGATTATAAATTCAAACAGTGATGAAAAAGAACTTCCGGTAATAAATAATAATACTGAGATTGGTTTTTTTAATCATAGAGTAAAAATAGGAAAGGAATACCTTCAGTTTCTCAGTATTAGAATTGAAATAGTACTAACACAATCACAAAAAGTAAAAAAAGTTGAAAAAAATATTATGATCTATAAACCTGGCATCTCAGGCTTTGTAAAGAATATTGAAAACTCTTTTCGGCAAATGAAATATATACTCACAAATAATGAGAGAAATGATGCAAAAGGCAAAAAAGGAAAAGATCTAGAAATTATTTTTTTAGAATATTGGAAGAAAAGAGACCCTACGCCAGATACAAGTTTAAACGAATTAATGGAAGAATATTACATAAGAGTGAACTATGTTAATGAGTATTTTAATATGTCATGGAAAGAAGGGTGGGAAACAGATTTTGGAATGATTTATATATTGTTTGGTCCACCAGACCAGATACAGAGATCAAACACAAATAGTTCTAACACATCTGTTTATCAGGTTTGGTATTATAACCGTATCAATAAAGAATTTGTTTTTAAAGATCAAAATGGGTTTGGTGATTTTAGACTAGACCGCCCTTTTATTGGTTCAAATTATTAACGATATATTATTAAATAAAATAAAGCTATAATACGAATCGTAACTAGATTAACCATATAGAAAACAATGAATTAGCTATAAGATGAACAAAAATTCACTATCAGGAATAATTAACTGGATTTCAGGTGATATAGCGATCGATTTGGGTACAGCTAATACGCTTATATGGCTAAAAGGCAAGGGCGTTGTGATCAATGAGCCATCAATAGTAGCCAGGACTATTCATGATGATAATATCGTTGCTGTCGGAGATGAGGCCAAAGCGATGCTAGGTAGAACTCATAGGGACCTTGAGACAATTAGGCCGCTACAAGATGGTGTGATAGCTGATTTTAAAATGACAGATGGTATGCTGCAAGGGTTCATAAATAAGATAAATTTTAGTAGAATGGCTCGGCCTCGGATGGTTATCTGTGTCCCTTCTGGCGTTACTGAGGTTGAAAGAAGAGCTGTAAAAGATTCTGGTGAACGCGCAAATGCTAGAGAAGTTTATCTGATAGAAGAACCGGTAGCTGCAGCAATAGGAATTGGGCTAGATATTAGTCAGCCAATAGGTAATATAATTGTTGATATAGGAGGTGGCACCACTGAAATAGCAGTTATTTCATTAAATGGTGTTGTTACGAAAGAAACGATTCGTATTGCTGGTGATGAAATGGATGAATCTATTTTACAATGGTTTAGGAATGAGCATAAACTTGAAATAGGTCTAGGTATGAGTGAATCAATAAAAAAATCTGTTGGTTCAGCGATGCAAATGAGTACAAAAACTATTTCAGTTAGAGGAAGAGATCTAGTATCTGGAATCCCTAAAACTATAGAAGTTAGTTCAGATGAAATTCGTCAGGCGCTTAAAGACCCTGTAAATGCAATCGTAGAAGCAGTAAAAAGATGTTTAGAACAAACACCGCCAGAATTAGCAGCAGATATACTTGAAAGAGGAATTATTGTAGCTGGTGGTGGAAGTCTATTAAAAGGTATAGATCAAATCATCAGAGAGAGAACTAATGTTCCGGTTAATGTCGCAGAAGATCCTTTATTATCAGTCGTAAGAGGAACAGGTATGGTCTTGGAGAATCTTAAAAAATATGAGGCTGTACTTCTTTAAGGGTTGTTCATGCGCAACCTCATTTTATTTATTATTAAAAACAAAGATCACTTTGTTTTTTCCTTAGCACTAATCCTTTCTTTTGCTCTTTTGTTTAATAATAAGAATGATGAAATGAGTGTGCTTCGTGGATTTGCAACTGATATTGTATCAATTTTATCAACTCCGATGGTAAAAGTAAAATCTTTGGCAATAGTAAGTGAAGAAAACCAATATTTAAGAGAAAAAAATCTCCAACTGAATTTGGAATTAGAATCAATATTATATGCTGCAGATGAGAATAAAAAATTAAGACAGTTGCTAGATTTTAAAAGAGAAACTCAACTAAATATTATACCGGCTAGAATTGTTAACAAAGGTATTCAGACAAATTTACATTCTTTAACAATTGATGTGGGTTCATCTAACGGATTATTACCTAATCAAGCAGTATTAACACCTGAAGGTATCATTGGAAAAACAATTCAAACAGGTGAGACTTCTTCATTAGTTCAATCAATATCAGATAATAACTTTCGAATAAGCGTTAGAATTATGCCTAGCGGAGCAGTGGGTATACTTAGATGGCACAATAATAATATGTGTAAAATTTATGAAGTGCAAAAAAATGTTGAGATTAATATTGGAGATAGAGTTATTACCTCTGGGTTTAGTAAGATATATCCACCTAAACTTCCGATTGGTACTGTATCAGGTGTTTATGATGAACGGGGAAGTTATCAAAAAGTGGTAAATGTAGAAATACAAAGTGATTTTGAATCCATCCAGAATGTTTTTGTAGTAATAGATCATAATTATGATATTAATTAAATATTTCATAATAGTTTTTATAGTATTTGTTTTTCAAATATGGGCTTCAGAATTTTTTACTCTAGGAACTATTGACCCAGATTTTTGTATTATAGTTCTTACCTATATTTCGATCAAAGATGGTAGGCTCACTGGGGTTTTAACTGGGTTCTTTATGGGTTTAATCATTGATCTTTCATCAGGTTCAAATCAATTTTTTGGTTTAACCCCATTAGTATATACGTCTACAGGTTATTTTTGTGGATTTTTAAATGGGCAGAAGGAGAAATTAAATAAAACTTATTTTACATTAATCTGGGTATCTATTGTTTTATGTCAGTTTTTGTTATTTAGTTTGATTGTTTATCAAGACTATTTAATTCAGGATCCAATTAAATTTTTTATTAAATGGCTAGCTACATCACTGTACACGCTTACTTTTTTTGGTATCTTACAGGTTATGATACCAATATATAAATTATCATAATTTTTTATGCTCAAATCTGATAATATTGTTTCACATAAACAGTACCAAATCGCTAGGATACTATCTTGGGTTATGATTATAATATTAATTATCAGATATTTTCAAATTCAAATAATTGAACATGAAATCTATAGGCTAAAATCAAATACAAATAGAATTCGAAAAGTAACTAAAAATGCTCCCAGAGGTTTAATTTTAGATAGATTTGGTGAGATTCTTGTTGATAATTATCCGGTCTATGTCTTAACTGCAATACCAGGAGAAATGAACAATAAAGGAATGCAATTCAATCTTATAGCAAAATACATAGAATCTGATTCAAGTATTATTCATTCAAATTATAAAAAATACTATAGAGGACGTTTCGTGCCCACTAGACTAGCAAAAGACATAGATTTCTTACAATTAAGTAACCTCGAAGAAAATAAATTAAATCTTGAAGGAGTTTATTATGACCAAATACCTGAGAGATATTACCCAAATGGTGTAAGGGCACCTCATTTATTTGGCTATGTAAAAGAAATAGACAGAATGATTAGGAAAAATCTTAATAATAAACAATTATATGAACTTGGTGATTTAGTCGGCTGGTCTGGTTTAGAAAAACAGTACGAAAGCTATCTTATGGGAAAGCGTGGAACATATTTTTTTGAAGTAGATGCTTCAGGGAGGGAAGTTGGATCAGCATTAGAGTTGCTTGATACTAGACCTGACCCAGGTTTTAATATCCAAACAACAATTGATCTTGATCTACAAATATTTATTGAAAAGTTATTAGAAAATAGAAGAGGTGTTATCCTTGTGGGTAAGCCCGAAACAGGAGGAATATTAGCTGCTGCTAGTGCCCCGGATTATTCACCTGATTTATTTACTGGATTAATGACTGAGTCTAAATGGAGATCTGTTAAAGAGGATCCAAATACTCCTCTAATCAATAGATATATACAAGGTACATATATTCCTGGATCGATAGTAAAAATGATTACCCAGATTGCAATATTAAAATATGGAAGCTATGATTTAAATATGAGTCATTATTGTCCAGGTTTTTACCAGTTTGGTGATAGAATTTATGGGTGCTGGGTAACTGATGGGCATGGTGATGTGAATATGACTCAGGCAATGGCGATGTCTTGTGATGTATTTTTTTATAAAGTGGTTCAGCAAATTGACATTGATCATCTATACAGTGTTTTTACGGAATTTGGGTTTGGAAGAAAAACGAATATTGATATACCTAATGAAGCATTTGGTTTAGTTCCAAATAAAGATTACATGTTTAGACGATATGGTAAATATGGTTGGAGTAGAGGTGCACTATTAAACTTAGCAATTGGGCAAGGAGAACTTCTTGTAACTCCAATTCAAGTATTAAATTACATTAATCTAATTTCTACCAAAGGTGAATCTCCAAATTGTCATTTTGTTGTGGTTGACAATCTACCAAATAATTCTAAACCTGAATTAGAAGCTATAATATGGCAACAAGTTCATGATGGTATGAGATCAGCCATAATTGATAAAAAAGGTACAGGGAAAAAATCTGATCCTAATATTGATGGATTAAGTATTCATGGAAAAACAGGCACCGCAGAAAATCCACATGGTGATAATCATGCATGGTTCACTGGCTGGGCAGAATACCTTAATGAGAAATATTCTATTGTAATATTGTTAGAGAACGCAGGGTCTGGAGGAGGAGTTGCTGCGCCATTAGTAAACAAAGTATTTAAAGAACTGATCAATAATAATCTTGTTACTCTAAAATGATTTTATTAAAAAAACCGAATATTCATGATGCTCCATGGATGATTTTATTTTCAGCATTGTTTTTAAGTTTTATCGGTTTAATAGCATTAAATAGTATATCACATCAAAATACAACCATAATTCAAAACCCTTTTTATAAACAATTATTTTTTTTATTTATTGCCTTTTTTAGTTTTTCTTTTTCTTTTATTACACCCAAGTATATTATTCATAAATATGCATTTATAATATATGGAGTAGGTATTTTTATTGTCATTCTTCCATTTTTTGGTAGTCCGCATGCGGGTACTTATAGATGGCTAAATGTTGGCCTTCCATTTAATTTTCAGCCGAGTGAGTTTGTCAAAATATTTTCAGTAATTGCATTAGCTAGATATCTATCAGATAATAATCTAAAAATCTATAAGTTTAGATCAATAGTGTTGCCTATTCTTATTGCATTATTTCCAACTTTGATTGTATTAAATCAACCTGATTTAGGTACGGCTTTGGTAATGCTTAGTATTGTTTTTCCTATGCTTTATTGGGCTGGAGCGAGACCTTTTTATTTATTTTTATTAATAGCTCCTATTTTATCAATACTTACTGCATTTAATGTTATATTATTTTCAATATGGGCATTTATAATAGCCATTGTTATTTTTTATGCTAGAACAAAGATTATAGCAGGTGTTGGATATTTCTTTGGTAATATCTTTTTTGGATTATTGGCTCGTCCAATTTGGGACATGCTAAATTCATATCAACAAAATAGAATAATAACATTCGTATATCCAGAAAAAGACCCACTTGGTGCGGCATATCAGATCATACAAAGCAAAACAGCTATAGGTTCAGGTGGATTTTTTGGTAAAGGTTGGGGCTATGGGACTCAAACTCATCTCAAGTTTCTACCTGTTCAAGAATCTGATTTTATATTATCTGTAATTGGAGAAGAATTAGGTTTTATTATAATAGCAACCATACTAATAACTTTTGGATATTTATTAAATACTATAATTAGATATTCATTTCTATCTAAAGATAAATTTTCGAGTCTTATTTTATTAGGTCTTGGGTCTATTATTCTTGCGCATGTATTTGTAAATACGGCAATGACAGTAGGATTAATTCCTGTAAAAGGTTTACCTCTTCCTTTTATATCTGCTGGAGGTACTTTTCTGGTGACAAGTTATCTTATGATTGGCTTGATTATGAGGTTTAGTATTCATTATTCAGATTAATTTATAAGATATTGTTGTTCTTCTTATTATCGGGTAAATTAAAGGTACTATCATCATTAAAAAATATCGGTGATTATATATGACTAAATCATACACATTACTATCTATTGTATTCTACTTGGCTTTAGTTCTTATAAGTAGTGTAAATGCTCAGAATTCCAAAAACTATGACAAAGAATTAAGAAGATTAAATGCAAAAATAGATCGAGTTAGAGTCTTGGTTGATTCTCTAGAATTCAATGACCGTCTTTTATTGCCTGAGCTAATGGCAGCATTTAGACAAGCGGTAAGCAGTAAATCTCAACAAGATTCTATAACCGTTGTTCTAATGAAACGTATTAATACATTGAATAACAAAATCGCAAAACTTGAAAATCAAGCAAAATTTATGGATAGTACTTCTCTTGAGATTTATAATAAACTAGTAATGATAGAAAATAAAATTGTGACATTAACGAATAGTTACAATGAAATGTCTAAGATGAAATCTGGAAAATCTATTAATCTTGAACCTCAATTTAATGCTGCTAAATATAAAAAACATTACATGAAGAGCTTAGGTCATTTTCAAAACCAAGAATATGATAGTGCAATAAAAGGTTTTTCAGAACTAGTAACTTCGGATGCTACGAATGATTTAGCAGATAATTGCCAATACTGGTTGGCGGAGTGTTACTATTCAAAGAAAGATTTTAAAAGAGCTATTGGTGAATTCACCAAAGTATTTAACTATGCCGGTACAGATAAAGATGATGATGCTCAGCTTAAACTTGGATTAGCATATCAGAGTATGGGAAGTATTGAAAAAGCTAAGGAAGAGTTTCAGCGCCTTATAGATTATTTTCCTGGAAGTGAATATTATCCAAAGGCTAAAGACGCGTTGAGAAAATTAGCCTTAGACTGATAACATTATTTATTCAATTTCATAAGAAATGTCAAAGAAAATATATTTTAGTACGACAGAGATTATTCCTTTTGCGAATGTATCAAGCATAGCAGGTTTTTCTACTAATATTCCTACAAAGTTACAAGAACTTGGACATGATATTCGTACGATACTACCTAAATATGGTTTTATAAGTGAAAGAAAATATATTCTTAGAGAGGTAATCAGACTTAGAGAGATACCTTTTGATTTTTGTGGAACAGAAGCTATTGCGAGTGCAAAGAGTGCATTTATTCCTAAGACAAGGGTGCAAGTCTATTTTCTTGAAGATGAGTATTGGTTTAAACCATTAACAAATCTGTTATATAAATCTAAAAATGGAAGAGTTTTGACTGATAATTCGAAGCGTTATGCATATTATTCTAAGGCAGTTATTAGTACTTTGCCCCATCTGTTTTGGGCTCCTGATATTTTTGTTTGTAACGGATGGCAGTCAGCACTAATTCCAAATATCTACAAAGAACATTATGAAGGTATTAATGAATTTTATAATGACATTAAAACTGTTTTAGTCATACATGATTTAGATGAATACTCAGCAATAGAAAAATCAGAATTGTTAGAGATGGGTATCAATGTTCACCCAAATATAAAAGGGAACAAACTGAATATATATGATGTTGCAAGTTATAGTGCGGATGCCATACTAATAATTGATAGGCCAGGAAAGAAAATATCCACGAAATTGCTTAATAAAAGTGCATTTAAGGATAATAAAAAGAAAGTTACTATATTTGATGAGAAGAGTATTGAGGAAATCGATTATACCCCCATTACAAAATCCTTGGATCAAATTATCTCTGATCTCACTTCAAAATAAGCAAACAATAATAGCAAATTATTTAATGTATTTTACTAGATCAATATCTATTATAGGTTTGTCTAGTATTTTGTTTTTTGTATTAAATTGTTCTGAAGTACCAATTCAAACAGATTTATCAAATAATAGTCAGTCATTAGATACTCTTTCTTTGGCTGATATATCAGGTTTTACTTATCAGATTTCTCCAGAGATTAGTTCATATCAGAAGTTATATGTTGGTCATAATAGTAACTTTTCTTTTCCTATATCACTTTTAAAATTTCCATCAACTGGGTGGGATACATTTTTAGACTCATCAGTAACGATTGACAGCATATTTCTAAAGGTTTATTCTGGTGATAGCCTGATCAATAGTGACTTAAATCTTGTATTACATTTTTCACCAGACTCAGTTTTTAGTGAAATAAATAGTTATGTAAATCAGTTTAGTGATATTGGTCTTTCTCAATGGACTAATTTGGGCGTCCCAAATGTTAGCATCATCTCTGATACTTCAGACACCATCAGTCATTTTCAAGAGTTAATAATGGACTGGGAATTATCTGATTTAATAAATACATTAACCGATACTACAATTTCTGATAGAACTTTTTCTTTATCATTTTCAGAAAATATGGATAGTACTTTTATAGAGTTATATAGCCGGGAATACAGTTCAGGTGATTTAGATCCTAAGATTGAAGTTTATTATCGATCTGAACAAGAATCAGTTATTGATACGCTCACAAGAATTATTTATGTTGCTGAAGACATATCAACAATAGATAATCCGCAGTTAAGCGAATCATCAGCTAATTCAATCATATTAAGCAGGGGTAGAGGTTATAGATCAATAATAAATATTCCATTTGATTCTTTGTCACTGCCACCATTTTCTGTTATTCGATATGCTCATCTATTTTTATATCAGAAAGGTGACTCATTAGAGTCATTCTCTATAAGGATGGAACCATTAAATCAAAATATAGATTCAATAGCTTTAAACTTTGATTCAGATCCATATGAAAATTTAGGAGCTCACTATTCGAACTCTGCTACTGCGGAGGGAAAACTTCAGATATCTCTCAAATCATATTTTCAATCAATATTAATGGTTGACTCATTGAAAAATGTTGGAATGAAGTTTTCTTCTAGTATAAATAATAGTTTATTTGATAGTGTTGAATTTGATTTAAGTAACAATAAGAATAGAGTTGATATTTTATATGTTTCCCCTTAAAAAATTAATTCAGATACTAATATTCCTTTCTTTTTGCGTTGCCCAAGGCCCGGCAAATAGTTTTGGGATAGGCAATCATCAAAAATGGAGTTCTCCATCTCAAGGTGGTATTGGTTCAGTGGGCCTTGTCCCATCATTTCAGAATAATGTATCATTGTCAAATCCAGTGACCTGGTCAAATCTTAAGTTTACACACTTATCAGTCTCGTATAATGGCTTAGAATCAAAAATATTAAAAAATAATGCTAATAATGGTTTCTCTAATCTTCAGTCTACTCAACTAATTATACCTGTAAAACAAAAATACGCATTTGGAATAGAGCTACATCCATACTCTTATCAACAGATTATTTTATCTGACACAGCATACAATGATATAATAGCTTTTGAAGACACTGTCTCAATTCAAAAGAAATATGAGCAATCAGGAGGTATAATGGCATTGGATTTATCATTGTCCTCCTCATTGTTTAGAGGTAATAATATAGGTTTTACAATGCAGTTATTATTTGGTTCTTCTAGACAAAATAAGAGTCTTATTCTAAACCAAATTCCTTACACGCAGGCCTCTAGGTTAAACTATTCTGGGATTAATTCTACCATTTATATAAGCCAAAAAGTAAATCTTATAAATTTTTATTTAAATACCTCATTTTCAATAAATCCATTAGAAGCTATATACACTAAACTTTACCCATTCGATGATACGAACAATAATGGATATCATGATTTTACTTATAATTATCTGAGTCCTGGGTATGATTTCCCCCATCCAAATGATATCCCTGAGCCAAATGAATCAAGGATAACTGATATTTACGATAAATCATCAATAGGCGCAGGAATAACTAGAAAAATATTTAATAGAATACAGTTATCAGCAGAGCTAGAAAAAAATACAGATAGATCTTCTTTTGACATTAGGCTTCCAAATAGTTTTAATTATAGAATTAAAAGTAATGATAACTATTCCTTTGGAATAATCTGGTTTCCGGATGACTTCTCATTTCGTTTTATTGATAATTTTACTTTTAGATCAGGTTGTTTATATAGCACTTATTCTTTTGATGAGTATGAAAATCTTAGTCAGACGAGAATAGATAATAAAAATGATATAACTCAGTTTGGATATACTATAGGATTTGGATATAAATTTAAGGCTGTCGGGAACCAGATAGATTTTACTTATTTTTCTGGTTCACGTGATTATCCAAATAAATATAATGATGAAACTTTACGAGAGTTTCAAATAGGGCTCAGTATCGCTGATATTTGGTTCATAAAGAGGAGACAAAGATAGAATGAATTTATTATTAAAGTATAAAAATTCAATAATAGTTGGTTTTACTTTCATTATTACCATGTGCGTTCCACCACAGGATAAATCCGATGCAGATTTTGCAAAAGAAAAAGCCAGGTTAGATTCTTTAAGAGATGTAAGGTGCCCTAGGTTAATGAGCAGTGCTGCGGAATATTATCGTAATCGTGATTGGAAACAAACAATCAGAGTATACAGCGAGATCACTGATTTAGACTGTGATGAGTGGAATGTTGTTTATGCTCCACCAGAGGAGATATATCAGTATTACTCTTTCGCATATACTCAAATAGGAAGGTTTGATAGTGCAGAGTATGTACTACTTGATGGGTTGCAAAAAATACCTCAGAATATTCAACTAAGAAAACAACTCGCATATGCATACAAAAGACAAGGTAAAACAGATAAAGAGATTATTGAATATGAACGCCTAGTAGATATTGTACCAGATGATATAGGCATACTGAATGACCTGGCAAAAATATATAAAGATCAGAGTAAATATGATGATCAGATTATTATTCTTAAAAAGATACTAAAGCTAGATGATACCAATGATATTGCCCAAAGTGAGTTAGCAATCGCATATGAAAATAGCGGTCGGAATCCATTAATAGTATATGAAAAGAGATATATGGATAATCCAGATAATATTAGTTATGGTCTTGATTATTCTGAAAGGTTAATCAAAGCCGATAGAGTTGATGAAGCAAAAGATGTATTAAGAAGAATTATATCTAAAGAACCAACAAGCAAATTAGCTTATCAAAAACTTGGTAAAGTATGCTGGGAATCTGATGATTTAGATAATGCTGCATCTGCGTATGAGTCATTATTCAAGATTGATCCTAGGGATGGCAAGGTTGCTATTGATATATCTGATATTTATATAGACTCGGAAAATTTCGGGAAAGCTTTACGATGGGCAGATAAAGCAATTAATCTGATTGACAATAGTGGTAAGGGTTATGGTCAAAAAGGAGAAGTTTATTATAAAGGATGGGAAACTTTAAAAAATAATCCATTATCAGTGGACGATAGAATTGTTGCAAAACTTGCTTACAATAATTTTTTAAAAGCTGAAAAATTAAATTATCGCGGTTTTAGCAGGTCTAAATACCTTAATGAAAATTCTAAAGATTTACTCTATGGTAAAGCTCAATGGTTTATGGCAGAAGATAAAGTAAAAAGATCTGGTGTTATTCGCACTACAACATCTAGTTACGATTGGGTCACAGATGAACTATCACCTGAAAAAGGTTGGAAAAAATAATTGTCATATATTGAAAATATTGATCCTGAATTATATAATATAATTCAAAAAGAACAAGATAGAGAGCACAACACATTAGAACTCATTGCATCTGAGAATTTTGCCAGTACAGCGGTATTGGAAGCTGCAGGAGGGATAATGACCAATAAATATGCAGAAGGTTATCCTGGGAAGCGTTATTATGGTGGATGTGAGCATGTGGATGAGGCAGAAGACTTAGCTAGAGAAAGATTAAAAAAGTTGTTTAATGTGGAATATGCTAATGTCCAGCCGCATTCTGGATCACAAGCTAATATGGCAACCTTTATGACGTTTCTAGAGATAGGTGATACTGTAATGGGATTAGACTTATCTCATGGAGGCCATCTCACACATGGCAGTCCTGTCAATTTTTCTGGACAGCTCTATAATTTTATTAGTTATCATGTTGATAAAGATACTGGAAGAGTAGATTTTGATGAGGTTAGTTCACTAGTGAAAGAGTATGAGCCCAAAATGATAATATGCGGTGGGAGTGCCTATCCACGATTTATTGAGTTTGATAAATTTTATGAGATAGCAAAAGAAAACGGCGCCTATTTAATGGCAGATATTGCTCACCCAAGTGGTTTGATTGCTGCCGGGATGCACCCTTCTCCTATAGAGTTTTGTGATGTTATAACGAGTACCACTCATAAAACATTGCGCGGTCCAAGAGGTGGTATTATTATGATGGGTAAAGATAAGGAAAATCCATGGGGTAAGGTTGCACCAAAATCAGGCAGAGTAAAGATGATCTCAGAGGTACTTGATTCATCAGTTATGCCTGGAATGCAGGGAGGGCCTTTAATGCATATAATTTCTGCAAAGGCCATAGCATTCGGAGAAGCGCTTAAAGATGATTTTAAAGTATATGCTCAGCAAATAGTTAAAAACGCAAAAACTATGGCAGAATCTTTTATGGAATTAGACTATGATTTAGTATCTGATGGTACGGATACACATGTAATGCTTATTGACCTGACAAACAAAAATATTTCTGGTAAGAAGGCTGAAAAAGTATTAGAAAACGCAGGAATTACAGTTAATAAAAATATGGTACCTTTCGATCAAAGAAGTCCGTTTATTACTAGTGGTATAAGGGTTGGGACACCTGCAATTACGACAAGAGAGATGGGTAAAGAAGAGATGAAAAATATTGTTAGCATGATTGACTCTGTAATAAAAGATCCTGATAATAATGAAAATACCCATCGAATAAAAGCTGAGGTCATTAATCTTTGTGAATCTTATCCTATATACAAAGAATTTTCAAGCTAAAACAATAGGCTTACTATTTGTTTTAACTTTTTTCTTTTCATGTAGCCCTACGGTTTATATGCTCGATCACAAACCAAAATTTGCTGGTCAGTTATATAGAAAGAATGTTGTTAATAAAACCCAGAATAAAATAAATAATTCAAGAGATAATTCATCCTTGCTTAAAGATGGAGTTGAGGAGCTAACCACATACGCATTTGGCTTTTTGATGGAAGAATCTGATAGAGCTATGCTAGATAATTATTCTAAGGCTAAAGAACTTGAGTCTCGAGCGCATCAATATTTTAGTGAGGCTGTAGAATACGGGGAGTCTGCACTTGATATTTTGTATGAGGATTATATAGGATGGGTCAGTGATAATAGCGGTGATATTATTTTGACTCCTAATTCTGAAGATCTTGAACTTTTTTATTGGACTGCAGCAGCATACGGAGGTGCGATCAGTTCCAGTGGCGGAAACCCTTCATGGATAATTAAACTTCCAAGAGTTGGTAAATTATTAAATAGTATTGTCGCTATAGATTCTTCATGGAATCATGGTGCAGCGCTGGTAGCGCTAATATCTTTTACGATGAATAATCCTTTAATATCTTCTGATGAGGCTAATAAAATTTCAAAAAATCTATTTAATGCGGCTGTGGATGCCTCTCAAGGATTAGACATGGGTCCATATTTGACCTATGCTGAGTCTGTTTCAAAAGTAAGACAAGATAAAGAAGAGTTTATCGAACTATTAAATGAGGCTCTAAAAATTGACATCTTATCAGCAAAAGATTTTCAATTAACCAATACAATTAGTAGGAACCGAGCAGAGTGGCTTTTAGAAAATATTGATGAGTTCTTTTACTAAAGAAAGTATAATAAATGAAAAAAATAATACTATTAATCACTTGTTTTTTTATCTTATGTACTGACTCTGTCATTGCAAGAAAGACAATAATAAAAATGGCTACACTTGCTCCGGAGGGTACGCCATGGTATGCACTGATTGCAAAAATGGGAGAAAGATGGAGCGAAGAAACAAATGGAAATATTAGACTCCGAATATATCCAGGTGGCATTGTTGGTGATGAGCGTGACATGATAAGAAAAATGAGAATAGGACAGATCCATGGAGCTGCAATTTCTGCAGAAGGATTGAGCGAGGTAAACCCACAATACACCTACTGTTTTATACCTCTATTTTTTCAAGGATATGATGACATTGATTTCATTAGAAACCAAATTAAAGATGATCTTGTCAGTGGTGCTGAAAAGAATGGTGTAAAGATATTAACAATGGTTGATGTTGGATGGGTATATTGGTTTACCTCAAATCCAATTATCACTCCTGATGATTTAAGATCTCAAAAGATATGGACCTGGGCAGGTGATTATAAAACCGCAAAATTATGGGATGAAGCAGGATTTAATGCTATACCGTTATCCGTACCGGATGTGCACTCCAGCTTGCAGACTGGATTGGTAAATGCGATGGCCTTTCCGCCTTTGTATGTAGCGGCAAATCAATATTTTGGTATCACATCCAATATGTTGAATATGAAGTGGGGTATACTAACTGCTGCTCTTGTAATAGATATTAAAGTATGGAATAAAATAAGGCCTAAATATCAAGAAATAATGACAAAGGTCTCTGATGAGATTGGTATTGAGTATCAACTTAATAACCGCCAAGAGGCGGATAATGCTGTTGAGGTAATGAAAGAATATGGCCTTAAGGTTCATGATTTAACACCTAAGCAGCTAAATGAATGGAATACACTAGTGGAGTCAATGTATCCACTCATTAGAGGTAGTATTGTTCAGGAAGAAATATTTGATCGAGTCATCAAGCTAAAAGACAGCATGCCATCTGCCAAGCAATAATGATATTGGATCAATTTTGAAAATTATTAATAAGATTGAAAATTTTGCTGCATGCATAATATTCATATTATTAGTATTACTTCCATTTTCTGATTTAATCATCAGAGAGATAATTCGTCCTTTTTTCTCCGGATTAGCAAAAATCCCTGCATCACAAACTTTAGTGTCTCATTTAACGCTTTTGATTGGTTTTAGTGGTGCAATTATTGCTTCTAGAGATAATAAACTGTTATCATTGTCCAATACGTCACTTTTTAATGATAAAGTATCAGGATTTAGTAGGCACGTTACCAAATGGGTCAGCATTACTACTATTTTACTTTTGGCTATTGGCAGCCTTGATCTAGTTCTTATTGAACTGTCTTTCCAATATCCAGTTTTTATTGCACCTAGTCTACCTCGTTGGATTTTTCAGGCCGCCATGCCACTAGGATATTTTATTATTTTTATTCATATAGCAGGAAAAATGAGAAATAATATTTTTTCCTTGAGTGGCCTACTAACTATTCTATTAATTATTATATTTTTGGTGTCTCAGGATGCTCTTAGAGAAAATGGATTTATTCTTACACTAGGTATAATTATATTTATTTTTTCTGTGTTAAATGGTGCTCCTATTTTCACAGTTCTAGCAGGTCTTGGAGTTCTGCTTTTTTGGTTTGATTACGTACCCATTTCAGCTGTCATTGCAGAAGCATATCGTATCGTTGTTTCTCCACACCTAGCTACAATACCATTATTTACACTTGCAGGGTATTTTTTAGCCGAGAGTAGAGCATCAGACCGGTTGGTTAATGTTTTTAAAGCCTTATTTGGTTGGCTTCCAGGTGGAACGCCTGTGATAGTGTTATTAATATGTGGCTTTTTTACTGCACTAACTGGAGGATCTGGTGTGACTATTCTTGCCTTAGGGGGCTTACTTTTTCCAATGCTGATAAAAGATGGATATAAGAAAAAGTTTTCCTTAGGCCTCATCACAGCTTCTGGTTCGATTGGTTTATTATTCCCTCCAAGCTTACCTCTAATTCTTTACGGTGTAACTGCAGGTATTTCGATCAAAAGTATATTTATTGCTGGGATTCTTCCGGGTATATTTTTAATTATAGTATTATCACTATGGACAGTTTACTCTGGCGAATTAGATAAGGTTGAAATAAATAATTTCAATTTGAATGATTCAATTAAAGCCTGTTGGGAGACGAAGTGGGAATTATTTATACCTTTCATAGTACTCTATGGTATTTTTGGTGGGCATGCAAAATTAGTAGAAACAGCTGCTTTTACAGTAGTTTATATTTTTGTAATTGAGACCTTTATTTACAAAGATATAAACAAGAAAGATATTATTAATATAATTGTTTCTTGCGCTACTTTGGTTGGTGGAGTATTGATAATTATCGGTGCTGCTATGGGTCTGACTAGTTACATGGTTGATGCGCAAATACCGATGAAGATTTTATCTGTAATGAAAGAGCTGGTAAGCTCAAAATATGTATTTTTAATACTATTAAATATTTTTTTATTAATTATTGGTTGTCTGATGGATATATTTAGTGCAATCATTATCGTTGTACCTCTCATTGCACCTTTGGGACTGCACTATGGGGTAGACCCAATTCATCTGGCAATAATTTTTATTGCGAATTTAGAGCTCGGATATCTAACGCCACCTGTCGGGATGAATCTCTTTTTATCAGCATATAGGTTTGATAAAAAGATGCCTGAAATATATAAGTCAACCTTTCCGTTTTTTATTGTCCTGCTAGTTGCGGTGCTGTTTATAACGTATTTTCCACAATTGACACTTTGGTTATTATAAAATAACTAAAATTATTAAGATAAACATTTCTTGACACTGAGATTATTCATGGAATATATTTGCCGTCCAAATTATAGGAGTACTAGTATAGACTAAACGCTATTTTCATCCCCTAGGAAAGAGGGGATAATACACTAAATTAATACTATCAAGGAGATCATCCATGAAGCGTTTTATCGTAGTACTCATTGTATTACATATAATTACCCGTTCGCTCATCGCTCAGAGTGAGGCTGGTGCGATATTTCTACTTATAGCTCCCGGCGCTAGAGCCGGTGGAATGGGAGAGGCGCAAGTAGCAGTCGCAAACGATGCATATGCCAGCTACTGGAATCCAGCAGGATTAGGGTTTTTAAAAGGTTCTGAAGCGGCTTTGATGCATGTGAATTGGCTACCTGGTTTAGCCGATGACATGTATTATGAGTTTTTCGGATTTAGAAAACATTACAATACTCTAGGTACCTTGGGCGGTCATATCATATTTCTTAATCTTGGAGAGCAGGTCAGGACAAGCGAGATTGGTGAAGAGCTTGGAACTTTCACAAGCTATATGACAGCATTTTCATTGTCCTATGGCGCTTTGATATCTGAAAAGAAATCTTTTGGAATTAATGCAAAAATCTCATACCAGCATTTGGTCGAAATTGGAGCAGGAAGTGAAAAAGGAAAAGGTACATCATTAGACTTTGGTTTTGATATTGGTTATTTGCAAAAAGATTGGCTAATGGATGACCTTGATATTGGATTTAATTTATCTAATATCGGACCTAAAGTTTCCTTTATTGATCCGGACCAGGCAGATCCTCAACCGACAAATCTGACTTTGGGATTAAACTATGGGATTGTAAATACTGAATATAATAAACTAAATCTAGTTTATGATGTAGATAAATTACTTGTTGCTTCTTACCCTGATATGGACTGGGATGACAATGGATATATTGGTGGCTATGATGAAGATGGGAACCAGAGTCCTGGAAATGATTATAATAAAAAAGGACAGATAGAAATTGCTCATACAGATCCTATATATTTAGCATTATTTACCTCATGGGTAGATGATTGGTTTCTAGGTGGTGATATTGACCGAGCAATATCAGGCGAGTATGGAGACAAAATTATTGGAGGGTGGACTTGGGACGAGTCGATGGATCTTAATGAAAATAATAAGCCCGATGCAAATGAAATGGTTCGAACAGATGATATCAATCCTGGCGATCAAGGCTGGGGAAAGTACAATGAATGGGGCCAGAAAGAGGTTGGTAATAGCGAGGATCGTAGCCTTTCGGATGAATTAGATAAACTAGTTCATAATTTTGGTCTTGAATATTGGTATGGGAAGTATTTTGCAATACGTACTGGTTATTATTATGATAAAACAGGAAAAATAAGTAACCCAACTTTTGGGATAGGCTTACGATTTGCTGGCTATGGCTTTGATTTTGGATACACATACGGAGAGCCAGGACATCCGCTAACAAATACGATGAGATTCTCACTCAATATGGAATATTAGTCAATTTTCTGTGAAATTTAGTTTGTCTAGAAACTGGATTTTTTTCTTTTCCTGTTTTTTATTATCCATTACGAGTGCTGAAATATCTGGAGAACTCCGTATTTGCGCTCTGATGGTTAGTTTTCAAGAGGATGACAAAGAGAGCACAACGGGAAACGGGAAGTTTTTAAGTGCCATAGAAGGTATTGACTGTGGAACCTATCATATTGATCCACCACCACATGATGGAATGTACTTTTACTCTCAGTTAAAGGCAGCCAATAATTATTTTCAATCTGTTTCATATGGGCAATTTGGGATTAACCTTTCTGAGAGCGATATATATCCAGGAGTATCTACATCGTATGAACTGTCTCAACCAATGTCTTACTATTACCCATATAATGAAGAAAATATTTCAGAAGATAGACTTGTAGAACTATTTAAAGAGTCAATTGAAACAGCTTTTATAACGGATGCTATAGATTATTCTAATTATGATCTTGTAATTGTTTTTCATGCTGGTATTGGGCAGGATTTTTCACTCCCCTTTTTAGATCCTACCCCTGAAGATATACCATCTACATTTGTTGACCCTAATATGATAAAAAATTCTACAGGTGAAAATGGTATCACAATTGGATCAGCTACTATAGAAAAAGGAATTCTTCTGCCAGAAACCCAAAACCATCTCAATTATGAGATCTCTAATTCTATGTTCTCTAATGAGTCTGATCCATGTGATTATCAGTATGGATTGAGTGGAACCTTATCACTAATGATTGGATTTGCAGTAGGCTTACCTCCACTTTGGGATATTGAAAGTGGTAAAAGTCGAATTGGTGTTTTTGGGCTGATGGATCAAGGGTCTAACAATGGAAGAGGAGTTGTACCGTCTCCGCCAGATCCTTGGTCACGAATCTATGCTGGCTGGGAGTTGCCAACTATCATTACTGATAATTCGCAAGTCAATCTCCCAAAAATAAGTCAGAATAATATTATCAGAGTCGATATCAACGAATCGGAATATTTCTTAATAGAAAATCGTATTAATCATTACCGAAATGGTGTAAGCATAGACTCAATAAGATTTAAGACTTGGCAAGATACAGATAACTACCCGTCTTTCATAAAAAGTTTAAAAGATTCTGTAAATATAGAGTACGATGATAATGGGGTGATTACAAGGATACCAGACTATGATATTGGGCTTCCAGGATCTGGTTTACTTATCTGGCATATTGATGAAAACAGAATCCAGTATGGTATTGATGATTATTCAATTAATAAAGACATAAATTTACCTGGAATTGATATTGAAGAAGCTGACGGAGCTCAAGATATCGGACAACAGTCGTTTTTTATGTTCAATGATCCATCCTCTGGCTATTTTGGAGATATGTGGTTTGCAGAGAATGAAGAATATTACAGGGCAAACCCTAATAATGAAGGGTCACCACCTTCATTTTATGAAAATACTTACCCAAATACTAATTCAAACAATGGTTCAAAGAGTTACATTTCTATAGAAAATATCGAGTCAGCACAGGACACAGCCACTTTTAACATAATCAATAATCTAAAGCCGTTTGGATTTGGCGATTCAAGTGCATTTTACAGAGCTTCTTTTGAGTTAAGCGATTTGGAATCACCCATGTTAATTGGTGGTTTAGATTCGCTATGGTTTAAAAGCAATATCAATAATGCTCGCACCTATTTTCATGCACTTAATTCCGATGAAATCATCATTGGACTTATTCAGTCTGAGGATGCCCCTTTAATTGAAATTTTTGAATATTTTGATAATAGAGTCAGTCTCTCTGTCTACGAATATGAGACTAGTAGTAATGATCTTTTATTTAGAGGTGCTATTACAATTGATTCTCTTGTTTATCCTGTTTATCAAAATAATTTTCAACAAAAGATGCTACTTGATAAAGAGACTTGGTCTAACCATAATAGGTCTGTTTTTGCACAAGGTTTTGCTTACAGTATAAATGAATCTTCAGTGATTAATATAAATTATTCTGAAGATGGTTGGCGTGTAATTGATAATATACATCCAAGCTATATTTTAGGCATTGACCTTAATCTGGATGCAATACCTGATTTGCTAGTTAGAGATAGTAGCAATATGCTCTCAGCCTATAATTATCAATTAATTAAATTACCCAATTTCCCCATTGATTATAGAATAACTGGCACAATTTTAGCTAAAAACATCCTTGGTGATAATTACCCTGAAATCATTGCTAAGTCAATAGACTCTAGTTCTATTTATATTTTTGATCACCAAGGCAGCTTGTTGTCTACTATTGCTACTGAAAAGAATGATCATCTAGTATTAATAACAACTATTAATCAAAAGAATTGTATTGTTACAAGATTTAATATTTTTCAATTTAATGATTACGTTGATAGTCAAGGAAATCAATGGATGAGTGAGCATGGGAATCAGGGCAATAGCAGAATGTTAGATATTCAATATACAATATCAAATACGAGTGAAAAAATAGTATCGAATGCTTACTGCTATCCGAATCCAATTAAAACCAATGGAGGAACTATTCGTATAGAAACAAACAATCCAACCTACATAGAGGTTAAAGTTTATGATGCAGCGGGTTATTTCATTAAAAAATACTCTAATGATGTGATTTCTAATGGGATATCTATTACCGAGTGGAAATTTGATACGAGTAAATTGGAATCGGGAATATATTTTGCATACTTAGAGGCAAAGGCAAATTCTTCAAGCAAAAAATCAGACTATTCCCAAATAATTAAGATTGCAGTTATAAAATAAATATGAAAAAATTTGTTTTATTTGTTCAACTATCAATTATTTTTGGGCAAGCGAGGTATAACCATCCCGAGCTTGATTGGTATACATTTGAGACCGAGCATTTTAACATTCATTACCATCCTGAAACCGAAATATCTGCGAGAGAAGCAGCCACGGTAGCTGAATTAATTTATCCCAAGATAACTGAATTCTATGAGTTTGAGCCAGAAGATAAAACCGACATTATTCTTAAAGATACCGATGACTATTCCAATGGCGCTGCCTATTATTATGATAATAAAATTGTTATCTGGGCCTCGCCATTAAATTTTGAATTAAGAGGAAGTCACAGGTGGTTACAGAATGTAATTACTCATGAATATGCACACATTGTGTCACTGCAAAAGTCAATGAAAATGGGAGCACATATTCCAGGAGCATATTTACAGTTTATGGGATATGAAAAAGAAAAAAGGAAGGATGTTCTCTATGGATATCCAAGGACTCTGGTCAGTTATCCTATACCGGGTACAATTGTGCCGCCATGGTTAGCTGAAGGGGTTGCTCAGTTTATGTATGATGGTGCTGACTGGGATCATTGGGACACACACAGAGATATGATTTTGAGAGACAGATCTATAAATAACAATTTATTGACATTTGATGAGATGAACACTTTTGGCAAGAAGGGTATAGGAAACGAGTCAACATACAACGCAGGTTTTGCCCTGACCAGGTTCATATCCTATAAGTATGGATCAGCTGTGTTAAAAAAAATAATGACAGATCTTTCAAAACCGTTCCAATTTTCTATTGATGATGCTATTTATAATATCTTAGATATTAGCGGGTATGATCTCTATGATGATTTCATATCTACCATAAAGGATAGATATGATACTCTTGTTAAACCAATTGAGATAAATGATATAAAGCCTAATATAATTATAGATGAAGGAAGTACAAATGTCTTCCCAGCTTGGTCTCCAGATAGTAATAGATTTTTATACTTGAGTAATAAAGAGAATGATTTTTTTGGTCAAACAGACTTATATATATACGATCTAAATGATAATAAGGAGCAAAAAATATCTGGTTCTGTATTCTCAGCACCGGCCTGGAATCCTAATGGCGAGGTAGTCTACTTTAGTAAGAAACCTAAGTTTCCTGATAAAAATGGATCTAAATACTATGATCTGTATGAGTATCATTTGGAGACAAAAAAAGAAGCAAGAATAACGGAATCTTCTAGGGGTTTTTCACCGGTATTTATTACTCAAGATAGTAGTATTGCTTATCTATCCACGAAAGACGGTGCGCAGGATATATATCAAATAAATTTAAAAACCAGAGAGATAAATCAAATAACAGAGTTTAATGATAGGCCTATAGTTAGTAGCCTAGTATATAACGAAAAAAACCATAGTCTATACTTTGATATTTCTACAAATCACTATAGAGATATTGGAACAATATCCTTGTCTGATACAGTATATAAGATGGTTTTGAATAGTCCAATGTGGGATGAGCGAAACGTGACTTTTATGGATAACGGAGCACTTATATATTCCGATGATAGAAGTGGAATATTTAATCTATACTGCATTGACTCATTAAATAAAATGCAAGGATATATTACTAATGTATATGGTGGTGCGTTTATGCCTAGCATTAATAAAAATGGGAAGGTGCTATACTCTATTTATGATAATGGAGGTTATAAAATAGCTATTATAGATTCGGTGGAGCTTATCGATGAGTCCTTGGTCGGTTATTCGCCTTCATATTACACAAAAAATAAAGAATTTTCTGAACCTGTTATGAAGCTTGATAACACAGAATCTTCTGTCTACAATGATCAATTTCCTAATATGTTCATTATGCCAAAATTGATGATAGACTATGGCACTACAAAGCCTGGAATTTATTTTTATTCAAGTGAAATTTTAGATCGTTTAAGCCTTTTTGGTGGAATTTCTATTAATAATTTATTGGACTCTGACTTGTTTTTTATATTTGAGTTTAACCGTTTGTTTCCAACATTATTTTTTGAAACCTATTATCTAACAAGAAATACAACCGATCAACTAGAATATCAAGATATCTATGAGATTGACAGTGATATCAAATTCAGGATGATATTATTCAGGCCGGGATTAAGAATTCCTCTTTATGGTAGCACGTTGGAAATTTTTAGTTCGTGGCAAAGATATAGGGCCTTTATTAATGAATCATTGCCATCGGAGATGATTGAAGCAGGAGCTGCATATGATTATTACCGTGGTGCATCTATCAATGCTGATTGGAAAATAGATATAATTAAACCTAGGTTAGATGGGGGTATTAATCCATCAAATGGTCTAAAACTCTCAGCTAAAATTGATATCGAAAATAATAAATTTATTAAGGGATTGGACTTTTCAGATGCGGGAACATTAGTTGAAAAATTCATAGATAATAATCTTGTACGTTTGCAGAGTGATTTTGTTTATCATTATGAACTTCCATGGTTTGAAAGATGGACAACATCAATCCATATAAATGGAGGATATATAACGAATACAGAGGTGGATTCATTCTTTCATTTCTTTAACGGAGGAATGAGTGGAATAAAAGGGTATCCATTTTATAGTATTGAGGGTACAAAAACAGCGTTGTTTGATCTTTCTTTTAGACTTCCATTAGTGCGAGAAAAGCATATAAAGTTAGGCTGGTTTATTTTACAAAATAGTGTACTTGGTGCTATTTTTCAGTATGGAGATGCATGGAGATATAAGACTGACCAGGCGTGGAAAAAGTCAGTTGGTATTCAATGGCGTGTTAATGGATTTTCTTTTTATAATTATCCTACAGCAATTGAGTTAGAATTACATAAAGGATTAAATAAATTCAATAGAGTAATTAAAGGAGAAACGTACTCATATGGTAAAGAACTTAGAACATATTTCAGGATCCTATTTGATTTTTAGATTAATACTAATCTTTGTCCTTTTTTCCCCACTGCGTGGTCAAGATACAACAAAAATAATAGTTATGCCCGATCTTGATCCCAAGGAACAAACGGAAACGGCGCAACCGGTGGTACCTATGATTACAGATAAAGATTCGACATTCTATCCTGGTAAACCATTAATTATGTCTCTGATAGTTCCAGGTTTGGGACAGTTATATAATAAAGAACCAATATGGAAACCAAGTCTATTTATTGGTTCAGAAATATTAAGTTTGGCAAGCATCTTGTATGCAAATAAAAGAGCAGATGAGATTAGAATGAATTATCAAAAATTTGCTGATAATAATTGGAGCCTACAAAACTGGTGGAATTTTACCCAGTCAGGACCATCAGTCATTGAAAATAATGGTATGTACTTTACAGATAATAAGCTAAAGGCAATGCGAAGCTATATTGGAACCCATCATCTAACAATTCATCTCAAAGGCGATCTGTTAAACCTGTTTAATACAGAGTTTTTAACCTCAGACAGTCTTGCTCTAATTTCCAGTTATTTAGGTTCTGATGATATTAGTATGGTTAAAGATAGACACTACTATGAGAACATTGGAAAATATGATCAATTTGTTGGTGGCTGGTCAGACGTATCTACAGATTGGTATTGGGAAGAAAAAGATGTAGGTGACAGTATTGAGATTGTAATAAAAACTCCAAATAAACAGAATTATCTTGATAAAAGGTATCAGGCAAATCAGTGGCTATCCTTCGCTAAATTCAGTATTAGCGCTATGATGTTTAATCATGTTTTGAGCGGATTAGAGGCCGTATGGGCCAATAGAAATAAAGATTCTCAAGATGTTAATCAAGAAAAGAAAAAAGTTGATCTAGATCTAGGTTTACTTTTCAATCCAAATAATACTATTGGTATTGGCGGATTAACACTTAGGTTAAATTTTTAAGATGTATAGAGTTTATTTTTTATTATTTATTTTTTTTGGATGTTCTTCAACGCTTCCTGATGAATCTTTATCATTGGCAGAACATTTAAAAATTGGTATGGACTATCTAGACGAAGAAAAATATGTCAAGGCACAAGATGAGTTTAAATTTGTATTATCAAGAGGAACTGGAACTGATTATGGGGATGATGCACAATTTTTTTTAGCAGAGTCTTATTTTTTAAATAATCAGTTTATTCTATCTATTAAAGAATATGAAAATCTTACCAGGAAAATGGCTTTCAGTCCATTTTTTGAAAAATCGAGGTTCAGGATTTGCGAGGCTTATCGTATTGAAAGTCCTGACTACTACAATGATCAGTCTTATACGGAAAAGGCTCTAGAAAGATATCAAGAATTTTTAGATGATTTTCCAGAATCAGAGCATGGTCAGAATGTTACAGAGTCAATGTCTATCTTAAGAAATAAGCTTGCAAAGAAACTTTATGAGACGGGAGTTCTTTACTTAAAAATGGACGAGTTTGAACCGGCTAGAATGTCATTCAATAGTGTCCTGGATCAATACTACGATACGGATATTGTTGAAGAGGTACATGTTGGTGTTATAAAATCATATATAAAAAATAATAAGATTAAACAGGCAAAAGAATATTGGCTAAATAAAGGTCAGGAAGATATAGTTAGTGAAGAATTAATTAATGAAGTTGAGCATTTGTTTGCAGAAGTAGAATAATAATGAAAATTTGTCTATTTGGTGGAACATTTGACCCTCCTCATATAGGTCACTTGCTTATCGCCCAAACTGTTTATGAGGCTGAGAATTTTGATAAAATACTTTTTATTCCAGCATATGCACCACCTCATAAAAATGGTGTAACTCCGATGAAGCACAGGATAGAGATGGTAAAAATTGCTATAAGTGATAATCCAAATTTTGAATATTCAGATGTTGATATAGTCAGAAAAGGAATCTCATATACTATTGATTCTATTGTTGATATTAAACGTAATTACAAATTAACTAATGATGAAATTTATTATCTAATAGGAAGCGACAGTCTAATTGATTTTAAAAACTGGAAAGATTCTAAAGAAATTTTAGACGAATGTAATGTTATCGTAGCAATTCGCCCTGGGTTTAGACCTAGCGATATTCCTCACTGGATTCTGCAAAAGGTTCATTTTGCTAACATACCAAGGTTTGAGCTTTCTTCATCTAAAATAAGATCCAGATGGGTGAAAGATTTGACAATAAGGTATATGGTTACTCTACCTATTTGGGAATATATAAATGAAAATAACCTTTACAGCAGTAAAGGTTAATATTATCCAGCAAAATCCAGGTACCACCTAACCAGATTTAGTGATACTAGTAGGGTGCCTTCTAGCCTACTTATTTGCCAACCTGTCCTCATCATTATTAGGACCATAGAAACCATAATAATAAGCACAATAATACTGGAGTGGATATCGGCCTGTATATGAGTTGGATTAATGATTCCAGCAAGACCTAGAACACCCAATAGATTAAATAGGTCACTGCCTATTAAATTACCTATTGCCATACCATGCTTTTCCTTTAATGCTGCTGTAAGGGAAGTGGCAAGCTCTGGCGCAGAAGTTCCTGCTGCAACGATTGTTACAGCAATTACCCAGTCTGATACACCAAAAGCTCGTGCCAATGAAGACGCGTGTTCAACCATAAGGTGACCACCAAGTACAATTAAAAACAAGCCTAAAAAGAAAAATGCATATGATTGAATATTAGCTGACTTTGGATGTGTTTCTTCAATCGGTTCTTTTTTAATAAATAGAAATACGATATAGCCTATTAAAGCAAGGAAGAGTAGTAATCCTTCTATAGCCGCAATATTATCGCTGATATCCCAACCATTGAACCCGAAGAAGAGTATATAGATTAAAATGGTAACAGATAATAGAAAGAAACCATCACGGTATAATAATTTTGGTGTGATATGTATTGCCCTAATCATAGCCGTACCACCTAGAATAAATCCAAGATTAAATATGTTTGATCCTACAACATTTCCAATAGATATATCTGTCTGACCAGTGATAGCGGCACGTATGGTAACTGCAAACTCAGGTGCTGAAGTACCAAAGGCCACAACCGTTAGTCCTATTACAAGGTCAGATATTTTTAGAGAGTGGGCTATCTCTGAAGCAGCTTCAACAAGATAATCAGCGCCCTTCCAGAGCATTATAATTGATGCGATGACTAAAATGATATCTAATAATAAGATCATTTATTAATTATTATTTTATGAATGGTTTTTAAGAAGAAATTAAAGTTACGCATATTAATTGGTATGTATATTGCTAATTCTTTAATATAAGATTAACCTCTAGTTGACGATCTTCGTAGCTTTTTCTATGCATAATAAATAAGTAATTTAACGGTATGATAGAATTTCAAAATGTTTCTTACACCTATAATAAAGGAAATGGTGTTACAAACTTAAATTTTTCGATAGAAGATGGCGATTTTGTTTTTTTGATTGGATCCACGGGATCTGGAAAAACTACATTGATGAGACTAATTTATTTTGACTTGTGGTGTGATACCGGAAAGATTCAAGTAGGGGATCATAACTCAGAATTAATAAGAAAAAAACATGTTCCTCATATCAGAAGAAATATAGGAATGGTTTTTCAAGACTATCACCTTCTTAATGATCGTAATGTATTTCATAATGTAGCCTTACCGCTACATGTGATGGGCTATAATGCAAATGAGATACCTTATAGAGTAGAAGAAGCACTAGAACTTGTTGGTTTTGAAGGAAAAAGAGGCCACTATCCAGATGAACTTTCAGGAGGTGAGAAACAGAGGGTAACGCTTGCTCGTGCGATAGTTAAGGAGCCCGATATTATACTAGCAGATGAACCCACAGGGAACTTAGATCCTGTAGCTGCTTTTGAACTTGTACAGTTATTAGAAACAATCAATAATAATGGTACGACTATCTTAATGGCTTCTCATAATTATAATCTAATTAAGGGTCGTGGTCGTAGGATACTAGAGCTAAAAGATGGAGCTATTAGAGGAAGTTAATGGATAAACTTCTATATTTGATTTCAGAAGGGTTTAAAAATGTCTGGCGACATAAAATGACAACATTTACCGCAGTATTTTCATTGTTTCTTGCATTGTATTTTGTTGGCCTTTTAGCTATCGCAGGAGAGAATACTAAATCGATACTACAATACCTTAGATCAAAGTATAAGATTGAAGTATTTTTTAAGCAGGACATTGAATATGGGTCTGCAAAAAGTATATCAGCTTCTATATTAAAAATAAAAGGAGTGCGGTCATCTACAGTTATAAATAAAGATGACGCTGTTAGGATTTTTAAAGATCAATTTGGAGAGGATATTCTTGCAATATTAGGATATAATCCTCTTCCTATAAGTGCTGTTGTGAATTTGAAAAGAAAATCAGACCAATTATTAGATGCTTCTCCAATAGTTAATGAGATCAAAAGTTTAGATGGGGTAGAAGAGGTTCGCTATCAGGGACACCTAATAAAAAAAATCGAAAGAACTTATGCAAAAATAATGAAATATTTTCCTTTTATGGCAATGGTATTTATCCTTGTAGCAGTCTTGGTAATATATAATACTGTTAAACTTTCAATTTTTGCTAGGAAGGATTTAATTAATTCTTTAAAACTAATAGGTGCTACCAAACTTTTTATCCAAATGCCTTTTATTTTTGAGGGTTTGATTGATGGATTTTTGGCTTCATTAATAGCCTCACCATTAATTCTAGTAACAGTAAATGGTATAAACTATATGATGAACAATTTTACTTCCTGGAATATTCAATTGTCGATAGCACCTATTTTATTTTTATGGCTAACATTACTTTCTGGCATTATTTCTGTTGTAGGTAGCTATAGAGCTGTCTCAGGCATCATGAAATAGCACTGTAAAAAGAAATTATTCTCAATAGATACAATTATCATTAACAAATAAAATAATATTACTCGGAGAACATTTTGGCAGAAAAAAAATCAGTTAAGACAAAAAAGCAGACTGTAAACAAGAAAGAACCTAAATCTCAAAAAAAGTCTAAAAATACTGACATACAAAACCAATTGGATCAATTGCAAGATAAACATATTCGATTAAAGGCTGAATTCGAAAATTTTAGAAAGAGGAAAAATAAAGAGATATCTTCACTACTTCAGTATGATGGCGAGGGAGTCATTAAAAATGTCCTACCAATTATTGATGATATAGAAAGGATGGTTGATTCTGTTGAAGAAACAGATGCTAATAACGGAGAATCACTCATTGAAGGTATCAATATTTTAAAATCAAAAATTGACCGTTTTTTAGATAAAAAAAATATTGAGCCTTTTGGTGAAGAGGGTGAAGAATTGGATCCGGAATTACATGATGCTATGCTAACACAGAGCGATAAAAAGAAAAAAGACAATACTGTTCTTAATGTTTTTGAAAAAGGATACCGCTATCATGATAAGGTAATCCGTCATGCAAAGGTAATAGTGAATAAAAAATGAGAGACTTTTATGATGTGTTGGGTGTTTCAAAAGATGCTTCTGGAGAAACTATCAAGAAAGCTTATCGTAAGCTTGCTTTAAAATTTCATCCTGACAAAAACCCGGGAGATGAAGGAGCAGAGAAGAATTTTAAAGAAGCAGCTGAAGCTTATAGTATTCTTAGTGACAGTCAAAAAAGAAGCCAATATGATCAGTTTGGTCATGCCGGTGTTGGTATGGGAGGTTCCCAGGGTGGTGGCTTTGGTGGTGGAGTGCATATGAATATGGAAGATATTTTTTCACAATTTGGAGATATATTTGGTGGAAGTCCATTTGAAAGTATTTTTGGAGGTGGTAGACAAAGAAGTTCTAGGTCAAAAGGTTCAGATATAAGGATAAAATTATCTTTAACTTTTGAAGAAATAGCAAAGGGTACTGACAAAAAAATAAAAATAAAACGTTCAATATTATCTGATGGTGTAACATTTAATACTTGTTCAACTTGTAATGGAAATGGTCAAGTTATGCAGATTACAAATACGGTTCTTGGTAGAATGCAGCAGACTAGTGTATGCCCAAGATGTAGTGGAAATGGGAAAATAGTTGGTAATCGACCTCCAGGTGTAGCACCCGATGGTATGATAAAAAAAGAAAAAACAATAAATATTAAAGTCCCAGCAGGTGTTGAGTCAGGAAATTATATGACAGTAGATGGCCAAGGAAATGAAAATATTCAAGGTTCCCCCGGGGATTTGTTGGTAGTATTTGAAGAGAAGAATCATCAGTATTTCGTTAGGGATGGGGAAAATATTTTCATTGAAGTAACCATTAGTTATCCTGATGCTGTTTTGGGCACCAAAATTGATATTCCAACACTCGATGGAGTATCAACACTAAAAATTCCAAGTGGTATTCAATCCGGTAAGCTATTAAGAATGAGGTCCAAAGGGTTTCCGATGCTTCGTACATCTTCTCGAGGGGATCAAATTGTTAGAGTGATTATAAAAACTCCTGAGTCTATCTCTAGAGGAAGTAAAAAGATTATTGAAAAACTTAGTGATGAACTTGGTCCAATAAAGAACCCTTTTTCAAAAATTGATCTATAATATCCAAACTATTTTACTTTTTATAGCTTAAAGAAAATAATAACCATATTGCTCATTGGTTTATTAATATTAAACGCTATCAAATACCAAAAACTATTTATATGCTAAAAATGAATCAAAATAAACTATCAGACTTACTAGAACTAGCAATGGTTCTGGCCTTTCTTTTTCTAATATTTGTTATCTATGTACCAGTCTCTATTTGGGCAGAAGAGAATGATTATGAAAAAAGAAGTCGTTTTAATATGCAAAATATTTATGATATTGAATTGTTTTATGAACAATTGACTGGATCATATAGTCCTAACTTTTTTGAGGCGATGCATGTTGTGAATTCAGCAAGAGATTCTTTATTAGGTGATTCTCTCTATGTTGGTGAGCAAAGCCTTACACTATTTGGGAGACAATATAATGTCGATATATATGAAACATTTGGTTTTAACTATGACACAACATTTGGTTTCAAAAGCTATCGAAGGGATACGATACTTGACACAACGGTTCAAATAATTATGTATTCTCAAGAACTTGGTAGAAATGATACTAGTTTCACACAGAAAAAGTATCTTAATACTTATATGGAAGATCCAAATTTTGTTGAAAAACTTAGTGAAGAGCCGTTAAATCGTGTTGAACTGGTTGAGTATTACAAAACATTTTTACCTGATTCCAGCACCTATAGTTGTCCTCTTACTACTAAACCATATATAATAAATGTTGATAATAAAAACAATAAATTTAAGGTAGTTAGCCCAATAACCAGGAAAAACCCTTATAAAGATCCGAGGTTTCTAATATTCTCCCTAAAATCTAATGGTCATGGTGAGATAAATGATGGAAACCGCAGCTGGGATTAGACTAGTAAATAATGATAGGTATTGTAATATCAGATACGTTTCTCATAACTGGGGTTTGGTCAAATGCCGATAATGATCCAACGCTCCATAATGTAAAACAAATTGATTATACTGAACCGATAAATGATATTATCCATAAAGAAGGGGAACTAAGCTCAGCACTTGGGATTGCGCTTAGAAGAGTTTCAGAATCGATACCATTTAGTGGCCAAGATATTGCAGTTGCAATATCTGACGAATTTTTATACCATGACTCTGTTGAGACAGAGATTGATCTTGCACGTGAGGACTATTGGGACTATGTATCATGGATTGAAAAGAAAAAAAACAGGCCCCCTCATCAGAAAATGTCAATATTTGGCCAGATATATCTTCCTGATGAGATTAATATTCATACAGTATCATGCCCCACAACACTGATTAGAACAATAAAACTATCAGTTTCTGAATTAGGTGGGAATCCATATTGGATGGGGCCATCAAGTTCAGTTGTGATTGATGCTGGATATGTTTCTGATGCTGGGATGGTTATTAAAAAGAAGAACCAATATAGATTTTATATGGTAAAAAACTGTCGTTTCGATCATGGAATAATTGCCTTTACGTCAGGTCAGCCAAAAGTAATTTCTTCAACAAAAAGTGATGAATATACGCTTGGGTCTTTTAAGCTTATACAGTCAGATATTGATGATATACCTATTTACTCTCCTGATAAACTTGGCAGGCAAGCACTATCGTGTTGGGAGAGATCTGATCTTAGAAAGATGGATCCGTTTGAAGATGTTAAACTAAGTAGCAGTATTTCTGATAGCACTGATCATTATGAGTCAAATATTTTAACAAGTCTTGTTCTCGGTGCATCCTCTAGACATTCTTTTAATTTTTTCGATGAAGAAAAAATATCTGATTTCTTGTTCACTGAAGTTTTTTCTGAAGAGAAAGATATTGAAAGAGAGCCATTCTCCTTGCCGCAGACACCTATTGCAAAAGAAAAAAGAGTTCGAAAAAGTGATCCTATCACAGGAGGTGAGATGGTTTGGCTTTTGTTTGCACTTATTGTAATAATGGGGCTGTTTTTTGCAATGAATTATATAAAATTTCGTGAGAGTATTAATAAACCATTATTTGGCGGTGATGATAACTATGTGATTAAAAAAATTGATCCAATAAATCTGAACGAAAGAGCTAAAGAGGCTGTTGATTATGATATTAATATGCATCTTCAGTCTAGAGAAATCTCATCAGTTATTTCAAAACTATTTAATTCTACAGAACTAAATATGTATAATAATTTGACAATCACTGGAACATTTATTAGTCTGGAATATATGAGCGGTCTGAATCCTGATATTGAACATATTGTTGGATTAGAAACAACTAGCTACTCAGTTGAATCAGCTGGTTCAGACAGTACGATGTTCCTTTGGTATTATAGTTTCGATTTTCCCGAATTAAATAAGACTGAAGGAATAACCAGTGGTTTTGGAAAAGATGATTTTTTAACGATGCTAGATACTACAGTAAATGATTACACGCTCAAATTTTTTGATCAGTTTTATAAAACAAATAGAATCTATGAACCAGTTCTGATTTGGGTCAGAGGAGTAGAAGACATAAAAACAACTGGAAATATTTTAACTCATTCCGGACCGACTGTACTACTTAGAAAATTTGTTTTGTTTAATGAAGTTGATAAGCCTGATCCAAGAGCTGGATTTTACGTATCTTTTCTTGATATTTAGACTTAATGAAAATACTTGGTGGTCGCTATAAAGGCCTAACTATTGATATCTCTAAGAATATTTCCTATAGGCCTACACAGACTCGTATTAGAAAAAGTATTTTTGATATACTCACACCGTTTACATATCTAAATGTTCTTGACTTATACTCAGGCTCTGGAATTTTAGGATTTGAATCAGCAAGCCGCGGCGCGGAATCGATAACATTTGTTGAGAATAATTCTACCTCAATAAAAATGTTGAATAGAAATAAAACTAAGTTTGATAGTCCTGAATTTTTTGTGATAAGAAAAAAAGTTTTTACCTATTTAAAAGGTATGAACGATAATTATGACCTTATTTTTGCCGATCCACCATATGATAAATTAGACTATAGCCTGCTAATCAACATGTGTATAGAAAAATTATCTAAAAATGGTAAATTGATAGTAGAGATGAGTAATAACAAATTTTATTTTAAAGACTCTATTGAAAGAAAATATGGTGACACAAAAATAGTTATATACAATCAGAAATGAAGAGAATTATATACCCAGGGACTTTTGACCCAATACATAACGGACACTTAGATATTGCCAAAAGAGCTGCGAAAATATTTGATGAGTTGGTACTGGTTGTTGCTATTAACAAGGAAAAACATCCATTGTTTACTAGTGATGAAAGAATTGGCCTTATTAAAAAATCTGTAGTTGATTTAAAAAACGTAAGAGTTAGTTCTTTTAATGGGTTAGTCGTTGATTATGCCAAATTAGAAGAGGCAGTAGCAATCATAAGAGGACTAAGGCATGTAAGTGATTTTGAGTTTGAATTTCAAATGGCAATGATGAACTATAATCTAAATCCAGAGATTACATCAATGTTTATGATGCCAGATGAAAAATACATTCATCTGAACTCTACAGTTATTAAGGATGTAGCAAGACTTGGTGGAGATATTTCAGGCTATGTACCAGAATCTGTTAAGAGTGCGTTATTAGAAAAATATAGAAACTAAATATTTCTTAGATTAGCACACTGTATATTCCAAATTAAACTTGATTATATGCCTACGTACGATTATATCTGTAACGACTGTAATGAGATGTATGAGTATTTTCAGTCTATGTCTGATGATCCTTTGACTGAATGTCCAGAATGTAATAAAGACAGTTTAAGAAGAGTGATCAGCGGGGGAACAGGTTTGATTTTTAAAGGATCAGGGTATTATCTAACGGATTATAAAAATAAAAAAGATAAAGACACTGATAAAAAAGACAATAGTTCAAAGAAAAAAAATAAAAAGAGCAAACAAAAAAAGGAAGTCGGAAAAGAATGACATCAAATAATAAAGTAGAGATGAAAAAAGACGGATTGTTTGTTCCTGATAATCTGAGGATTCCATTCATCGAGGGTGATGGAATTGGTACAGATATATGGGCAGCTGCATCAATGGTTTTTGATAGTGCGATTGAAAAAGCATACAATGGTAAAAGATCTATTGAATGGTTAGAAGTTCTTGCTGGAGAAAAATCTTATAATACAAATGGAGATTGGCTTCCTCAAGAAACTCTTGATACAATCCTTGATCATAAGATCGCAATCAAGGGCCCTCTTACAACACCAATAGGTGGTGGAATTCGTTCTCTTAATGTCGCTCTTAGGCAAAAGTTGGATCTATTTGCATGTGTGCGACCTGTACGATGGTTTACAGGGGTTCCATCCCCAGTGAAAGAGCCAGAAAAGGTTGATATGGTAATATTTAGGGAAAACACAGAGGATATATATGCGGGTATTGAGTGGATGCATGGTTCCAGTGAAATAGACAAGGTAAAGAATTTTTTAATGGATGAACTTGGAGTAACTAATATCAGGTTCCCGGATACTACTAGTCTTGGAGTAAAGCCAGTTTCTAAAGAAGGGACAGAAAGACTTGTTAGAGCTGCAATTGACTATGCTATATCAAATAAACGAGAATCTGTAACTCTTGTACACAAAGGTAATATAATGAAATTTACTGAGGGTGCATTTCGTGATTGGGGGTATCAGTTAGCCAAAGATGGTTATAATTCAGAAGACTTTGAGGGAGGACCTTGGCAGGTTATTAACAAAGATGGTCATGAATTAATTATAAAAGATGTCATTGCTGATGCATTTTTGCAGCAGATACTTCTTCGGCCTGCAGAGTATGATGTAATTGCAACGCTCAATCTTAATGGAGACTATATATCGGATGCACTTGCGGCCATTGTTGGAGGCATAGGTATCGCCCCTGGAGCAAACATAAACTATACCAGTGGTCATGCGATTTTTGAGGCTACACATGGTACTGCACCCAAATATGCTGGTCAAGATAAGGTCAACCCTAGTTCGGTTATATTATCGGGAGTAATGATGTTTGAATATCTTGGTTGGCAGGAGGTCGCAGATTTGATTGTTAAAGGTATCGAAGGAGCGATTGATTCAAAGCGAGTTACCTATGATTTTAACCGTCTTATGGACGGTGCTACAGAGTTGAAATGTTCTGAATTTGGGCACGAGATAGTGTCCAATATGGACTAATATACTTCGATATATAAACTTTATTCCAAGGGAGCATAGATAGACTATGTTTATAGACTATACCCAGATAGAAATTATAGCCGGAAATGGTGGGCCAGGAGCGATCTCATTTCGTAGGGAAAAATTTATCTCAAAAGGAGGACCTGATGGTGGAGATGGCGGCCAAGGTGGGCATGTTTATATAATGGTGGATACCAACCTTCACACATTACAAGATATACGATATAAGAAACGATATAAGGCCGAAAATGGTTATTCAGGAGGAGGAAGCAATAAGACAGGAAAAAGTGGTAAGGATATTATAATACTGGTACCAGCGGGATCAGTGGTTCGGGAAAAAGGCTCAAAAGAAATAATTGTTGACCTAACAAAAGAAGGGCAAAAACATATTATTTGCCATGGGGGAAAAGGAGGAAAAGGGAACGCACGTTTTAAAACTTCAACAAAGCAGGCCCCTAGAATTGCACAGCCTGGAACTAATGGTGAATCTGGAAATTTTGAGGTAGAATTAAAAATATTAGCCGATGTTGGCCTCGTAGGAATGCCTAATGCCGGTAAATCAACTTTACTATCTGTTTTATCAGCTGCTCGACCTAAAATTGCTGAATATCCTTTTACTACACTAGAGCCACAATTAGGTATTGTGAAATATGGTGAATATGAATCTTTTGTGATGGCAGACATACCTGGACTTATTGAAGGCGCAAGCACAGGAAAAGGACTAGGACATCAATTCTTAAGACATATAGAAAGAAATAGAATACATGTATATCTGATAGATTCTCAAGAAGAACGCCCGTTTGCAACTTTCAAAACTCTTAATAATGAGTTAAAAAGATTTAACGAATCACTGGTTAATAAACCATATATTATTTGTAGGACTAAATCAGATCTAAAAACAGAAATTTCTAGCGGTTGGAATGATTTTAGTGAAAACATCATAGATATATCATCGGTTAGTCAAGAAGGCTTAGATAAACTTGTGAACTCACTGGTAAAATTATTAAAACAAAATATTAATGAATAACTTTAAGTATTATATATATATTTATTTATATAATGAATTATAGATTCATTAATTATAAATTAATCATCGTTGGTGGTCTTAATATATAATAGTAATTTTGTATATATAATATTTGCTGGAGAGGTGGCCGAGCGGCTGAAGGCGCCCGCCTGCTAAGCGGGTATACGGTTTATAGCCGTATCGAGGGTTCGAATCCCTCCCTCTCCGCATGATGCATTGAGAGAAACCTCGTTTATAGCGGGGTTTTTTTATAGCCCCATACACACTGTATGGTAATTTTTTGTAGATTTTGTAATGATTAATAGAATATTATCATTTTTATTATTTTTTGTGATGATTTTTATTGGCTGTGAGACCAAAGAATCAGCTGATATTATTTTAATTATACCAGCATATACAATGACTGCAGATCAGCCTTGGGCTGAGGCGGTTGTTATAAAAAATAATAAGATTCTTTTCGTTGGAGATAAAAAAGAAGCATTATTATTTAAAAATAGTTTGACCCGATTAATAAATAATCCCAATGGAATGGTGTTACCAGGATTTATTGATTCACATGTTCATCTATTATGGGGTGGTATTGAAATGAGTGAATGTCAATTAAATGATCTAGAGACAGAGGAGCAAATATTTCAGGCAATCCAAGATTATATAGATTTATTTCCAGATAATAAATGGGTTCGTGGTGGTGGTTGGGCACTTCCCGTATTTCCTAATGGTAATCCTCGCAAAGAATGGTTAGATAAGATTAGCACAAACAAACCAGTATATTTATTATCCGCTGATGGTCACTCGGCTTGGGTTAATTCTAAAGCGCTTGCGTTAGCTGGAATTAATGCAAAAACAAATGATCCACCCAATGGCGTAATTGAGCGTGATCCAAACAGTAAAGATCCTTCTGGCGTATTACGTGAGGATGCGATGGAATTGGTTTACTCTCTTTTTCCATCATATACTCGAGATGAGCTTGATAATGCGCTACAGGTCGCGATTAAAGAAGCTAGTCGTTTTGGTATTACCTCAATCTTAGATGCTGGCACTGAAACTTATCCACCTAAAAGATATGTTTCTAATACCTATGATGGTTTGGACTCTTATAGAAAAGCAACAAGTGAAAATAATATATCATTACGAGTTGCTGCATCGCTGTATGCTCACCCAAACTCTTGGAGAGAAGATTTAGTACAAATAAAGAAACGTAGGTTTGAAAATGAATTTGGTATGATGAACACAGTAAAAATATTTGCTGACGGCGTTATAGAGGGAGGCACAGCCGCGCTTATAGAGCCATACCTAGGGACAAAAAATTATGGAATATTAAACTGGAACTCTGATACCTTGAATAACGCAGTAGCTGAGTTTGAGAAAGCAGGTTTACAAGTCCATGTTCATGCTACTGGCGATCGTGGAATCCAAAATACCTTAGACGCATTTGAGTATGCAAAAATTCATAATGGATTCAGTGATAGTAGGCATATGATAACCCATGTACAATTAGTCCACCCTGATGATATGGCTCGCTTTGGGGAATTAAATGTCATCGCTAGTTTTCAGGCGCTTTGGGCATATCCAGATCAATATATTAAGGAATTAACATTGCCAGTATTAGGTGCGATACGTTCAAATTGGAATTACCCGATAAACAGTATTGTTTCATCTGGTGGACGCATAGCTGGAGGTAGCGACTGGACGGTATCTTCATTAAACCCACTTTATGCCATAGAGGTTTCCATTACTAGACGTGAGCCAGGAAGTAAATACGGAGATGCATTGATTCCGGAAGAAGCTGTAGAACTGGAAACCATACTAAATGCCTATACATTAGAAGGTGCCTATAGCCTTTTTAAGGAAAATGAAATTGGATCACTTGAAACTGGGAAATTAGCTGACATCGTTATTTTAGATAGAAATCTATTTCAGATCCCTGAAATTGAAATTCATAAAGCTTTAGTAGATCTAACGATCTTTGATGGTAAGATAGTTTATGAGAGAGACTAATTTAGCTCTTCATTTCTTCGCGAATTCGTTTTTTTGATGCAGCCCATGAGCAGATTGGGCATTGACTAAGATCATGATTTCTGGCAGGACAATATTCACGCCCAAAGTAGATGATCTGTAGATGCCGTTTGTTCCAGGTTTCCTTAGGCCAGACATTTTTCAGGTCTTTCTCAGTCTTTTCAACATTTTTTCCATTAGAAAGTCCCCACCTTGCTGCTAGACGATGAATGTGCGTATCTACGGGAAATGCAGGGAAACCATACCATTGAGACATAACCACACTAGCTGTCTTATGGCCTACGCCTGCGAGGCTTTCAAGATACCCCCATTCAGCTCGCATTCCACCGCCTTCGATCAATTGTTTAGCCATTTTTCTCAGATTTTTTGCTTTGGTCGGCGCTAGACCAATTTGTTTAATTATATTTTGAATGGTCTCTGCCTTAAGAGCAGCCATTTTCTCAGGCGTGTTCGCATGCTTAAATAGTGCTGGTGTTACTTGATTAACTTTCTTGTCAGTTGTTTGAGCAGATAACATTACCGCGACAATCAAGGTATATGCACTAGAGTGATTAAGTGGAATAGGGGTTTCAGGATAGAGTTTATCTAGCGTCTTACCAATATTTTTTGCTTTTTCATTACGAGTCATATATTAGCCTCAAAATTATGATAATTATTTACTCTAAGCTGAAACAAAATTGGAAAATTCTTTATAGATTTAAATGATCATTTTCAGGAGTTAATATTGAAAAAGATATTTTTTATCTTTTTTTTAGTGTTATCAAAAATGATAGCACAGATAGCATTACCTACATTTCAAGGTGTCCATAAACCACAATCACATACAGCCAATGGACAATTGAACTATGAGGTTCATACATCTACTTCGCCAACCTATTACGCAGATACGTACTCAGAATTAATCAGTAAGCAAGGTACCTTAGAAACTTCAGGGACTACATCTAGTATCGGAGGACCTTCGACTTCTGATTATGGACTCATAAATTTTACTTCCCAATCACACTTAGAGTCCGTTGTCGGCGATGTATCAAATGATGATTTTAGTGTATCAGTAAGTGGTTATTTTATTCCGCAGGAAACTGGCACCTATACTTTTACTTGTGAGGGTGATGACGGGGTATTCTTTTTGTTAAATGGTTCAGTTGTTGCGTCCCATCCTGGTGGCCATGGAACCCAAAATATTGGTAACCATACTGGAACGGAATCACTTACAGCTGGAACAAAATATACCCTTAATGCATACATGCAGGAGCGCGGCGGTGGGATAGGATTAAGAATATTTTGGAAAACACCATCGAACTCAAACTGGACCATACATGCTAGTGAAATTTCAAGTGATTAAATTTTATATCAGTTTTTTCTCTGTTTTTATTTTATGTCCTATAAATGCCCAAATAGCATTGCCTACATTTCATGGCGTGCAAAAATATCATCCTCCACCTAATTATGCGCATAGTTTCGATGGTGAGGATGATATTATATCATGTGGAGATATTACTAATCTTAGAAGGCCAGAATATTTCACTGTTATGTTCTGGTTTAAAAGGACAGAAGATAATAGTGGCTCGAGTTATGATTCTAACCATGGGGTTAATAATATAATGTATTCCAAAGGTTCTGATCCTAATAATGATAATATTGAGATAGGAACCGATGGCTCCAAGGTTGAAATCTACCTTGATAGTGAAGCTGGAGATGATCGATTAGAATTTAATCATGGAATATCTGATAACACGTGGTATCATCTAGCAGTTACATATGATCAAGATCAGTCTGATGAAACAACGCTATATATCGATGGCTCAGAAGTTGAAAGCTGGAGCGATGCAAGAGGTAAACTTGATAAGTCTACGGGCTCACCAGTAACAATTGGTGATACTGACCATATATCAGCACCATTTACAGGTCTGATAGATGAAGTAGCAGTCTGGACGTCCGTTCTAACACCATCACAAATTTCTGCAATTTATAATAGCGGAAGCGGTATAGGTAATGTGGCCACAAGCTATAGCGATAATTTGGAGCTATATATAAAATTTGAACAGGATCTTAACGATGACTCTGGTAACTCACATAATGGTACATTTAGTGGCTCAAACGGAGCAAATAGTTCTGCAACCTATGTTAATATTACATCCGACATTCCATTGAACTAGTAATTACTTATTCTATGGCAAGTATGATAAAATCTAAATCTTTCTCACCAATAATCTATAGTGATACAAAAATCTTAATTCTGGGCTCTCTTCCTGGTAAAAAGTCTCTCGAGCTTAAGCAGTACTACGGGCACGCTAGAAATAGAATATGGAAAATTCTGTCTCATTTAACCGGTGGTGATATTCCCATAACATATCAACAGAAAAAAGAGCTGCTTTGCAATAATAAAATTGGCCTTTGGGATGTGGCTCATAGTGCACACAGAGAGGGAAGCCTTGACTCAAATATCAAAGATGAAAACCCTAATGACATTGAAGGATTAATAAAGAATTATGGTTCAATAAAAGTAATTGGGTTTAATGGTAAAAAATCTGAAAAAATGTTTTACAAATATTTTACTGAAAAGCCAGAGATCAAATATGTACCACTTCCTAGTACGAGCCCTGCAAATATGGCGATTAGCTTTGAAGATATCTGCGCTAGGTGGTCACAGCTGTTTGTATGATACAGTAGAGTTATTAACTTTTGGGCTGTGATCTTGGTCAAACCTATGAAAATATTTCTTTTCTTTACTTTTACTGTGATAGCCTTAATCAGCTGCGAAAAAAATAAAGAATCTGGTCCATCCAGCACACCGAACTGCAGCGATTATGCGACGCCACCATTTAGCGGAACTATTTTTATTGATCCTGATATTATTACCTCAGATGATCCGACCACATTTGTAAGCCTAAGCTACAACGGTCAGGCACAGAGAACTATGTATGACAGAAGGGTAGCAGACTGGATCACAATAAGCCCTTATTTATTTCCTGCGGTATTTGATGATAATACGACAATAGAGATACAGGTAAATCCAGAGTTTGGAACAGTTGAAGATGCCAGGGTACAGGCAGAAAAGTTTGCTCCAGTTATTGGCAGGTTAACGACCGAGCTCCGAAAAGATGTAGAGACCGTTTGGATCCACAAAGGTGTTCAGCCGTTTGGTGGTGGGAATAACAATCTTCTCATACATACAGATTATTCAGCACTACATTATGAGGATCAGGGGATACTGGAGGAGACGTTTGTCCATGAGGCCTCGCACACTTCATTGGACGCGTATCATTCTACAAACAGCGATTGGATCAAAGCACAGGAGCAAGACTGCAGGTTTATCTCTAATTATGCTGAAGAGCATCCAACTAGAGAGGATATAGCAGAGAGCTATTTGCCTTATTTTGCGGTCAGGTACCGAGCAGATCGGATTTCTACTGAGCTTAAAGAGAAAATAGAGTCTGCAATTCCAAACAGGATCAAGTATTTTGATGATCAAGGTTTTAACATGTACCCCTTGACAGAATAAATAAAAAATTGAAACTGTCTGCATCATATTATTTAGCCTGTCTGAATATCTTCCTATGTATACATAGTTTTTCCTGCAGCATTACGTATGACTATGATATTATTCTTAGAGATGGTCTAGTTATCGATGGCACCGGCGCTCCAGGATACAATGCAGATGTAGGCATTCTAGATGGTAAGATCAAAACCATAGGGATAGTTAGCGGCAAAGCAAAAAAAGAGTTAAGCGTAAAAGGTGAAATTGTTGCGCCTGGCTTTATAGATACTCACAGTCACCATGATGAGGGTATGTTTAATAATACAGATATGGCTGGAGCATTAACCCAGGGGATTACCACTGTCTTTATCGGTCAAGATGGTTCATCGCAGCATCCAATTTCAGATCTAACTAATCAACTAGAAAACACTCCTGTTGCCATTAATATTGGTTCTTACAGTGGACATAATACGCTACGTGAGATTGTTATGGGCTCAGACTTTAGGAGAGAGGCAACGAGCAAAGAAATTCAAAAAATGGATGACCTTTTAGTCTCTGATCTAGAGCAGGGCGCATGGGGGCTGTCCTCTGGTTTAGAGTATGATCCAGGCATATATTCAAATACGGATGAGGTGGTTTCCTTGACCAAGACTGCTTCAAGATATGGTGCAAGGTATATCAGTCACATTCGTAGTGAAGATAGATATTTTTGGGATGCGGTAGAGGAGATCATTAGGATAGGCAAAGAAGCAGATATCCCGGTTCAGATCAGTCATATTAAGCTTGCAATGGGAAGTCTGTTAGGCAAAACAGAAAAACTTTTAGCCATGCTTGATCAAGCAAGAAATAACGGCATTGATATTTCCGCAGATATATATCCTTATATGTATTGGCAGTCTACGATGCAGGTTCTTTTTCCCGAAAGAGACTTTAGTAATAAGGCAGCAGCAGACTTTGCACTGAGTGAGATCACCACTCCTGATGGAGTCATCATATCTGAGTATACTCCAAATCCTAAGTACGAGGGTATACGCTTAAATGAAATCGCAAAAATCCGTGGTCAAGATCCATCTCATACCCTAATGGATATGATAGCAGCAACACTTGAAAAAGATCATTCCGAGTCTATTATTGCCAGAAGTATGAGGGAAGAAGATATTATTGCGCTACTAAATTGGAAGCACACCAACCTTTGTACTGATGGAGGTTCAACAGGCGGACATCCTCGTGGATATGGAAGCTATCCAAAGGTACTTGGTCAATATGTTAGAGAAAATAAATATTTAACTATTGAGCAGGCGGTCAATAAGATGACCGGAGTTCCTGCCAATAATATGGGGCTTAAAGAACGAGGAGTATTGGCACCAGGTATGGTAGCTGATATGGTAGTATTTGACCCTATAACGGTACTAGATAGGGCAACGTTTAAAAATCCTAGGCTTGTTTCAGAAGGTATTATTCATGTGCTGGTTAATGGAAAGTTTGTATTAAAAAATAAAATGATTACTAACAATAGACCTGGCATTTTTCTTCACAGAGTAAAACATACTATAAAGAGTTAAATCATATGAGACCCAGAATAGTACCAATTGTTTTACTATTAATAGTGATTGCTATCGTAGGAATCTCTAACCATAGCAGAAAAAAATCAAAATTACCGTTGATTGATCCTATCTCTGTTTCAAGTTCTGCGACCATGGCAGAAAAGCTTACGGCGATTGATCACTGGCTCTTAGCACTATCAAAAAAGAGAAAGTTTAATGGTGCCATACTTATATCTAAAGATAATAAGCCAGACCTGATGAAAACCTATGGCTACCAAGATTTTAAAAGAGAAAAACTTTTAACACATCAGTCATCTTTCAGGCTGGGTTCTGTCTCAAAACAGTTTACGGCTATGGCGCTAATGATTTTAAATAATCAGGGAAAACTAAAATATGATGATTCTGTCCAGAAATATTTACCCTCTTTTCCATATCGTGATGTAAGCATTCGACATTTATTAACACATACTTCAGGGATTGCCGATTATATGAACCTTGCTCTCAAAGAATATTTTAGTTTATTTACAAAGATTGGATTTTATATGAACCAGTCCATGGTTAATCTTTTTTATAATGGTGAGCCCAGTGAGTATAAGGATCACTATACGATACTTACGTCTAATGATGTGTTAAACATGGTTGGTAAGTACAGTGAAAAGAGGCTCTTTTTAGCAGGGGGAAAATATGTATACAGTAACACAGGCTATGTGATCCTATCGTTGGTTGTAGAGGCTGTCTCAGGACAAACATTTGAGTCTTTTTTAGATAGGGAGATTTTTGTACCGCTTAATATGGAAAACAGTAGTTTCTGGAATTTATTTACAAAGCCTGGTAAACTCTCTAATCGAGTGCAAGGTACAAACGGGAAAAGGCTTAATGATTATTCTTGGATGGATGGCGTCTCTGGTGATGGATCTGTATTTTTAAGTATTGAGGACTTTTTGAAGTGGGACAGGGCACTAAAGAATCATACATTGATTCCTCGGTCCAAATTTGATAAAGCGCTGGTTCCATTTGTCTCATCAAAAGGAGACACAACATTTTATGGTTTTGGATGGAGTCTTAGTAAGCAGGGCACAAGTATATCTCACGGAGGTAGCTGGCTGGGAGCTGTAACCTATATCTACCGCAAACTAGATACCGATGCGATGTTTGTTTTATTAGAGAGTTCAACAAGCAAGTACTCTTATGCGATCAGAAAAGAGATTCAGAGAGTATTAAATAAAACAGAGCCGCACATGTTTTCATGGGAGCAAATAGTAGTTCCCAACTTCTAATAATAATTTTATATATTCGGATGTAGTAGGAACAAAATAAACAAGGAGTTGAACATGAAAAATAGAGCGATTCACCTATTTATTTTTTTGGTTATCGCATGCAGTATAGCTGTAGGGCAGTATAAAGAAGAAAATAGAATAGTAGCACTTTCAAAATACTATTTAAAACCATTGAGAACAGTTGAAGATGGCAGCAGTGAAGAGCGTAGAGAGGTATTTGATGAACATGCTAAAAAAATGCGAATTCGTAATAATCTATTGGTTAGTTCTAATGTTCTCTATCATTACCTGAGTGGAAGATCAGATGAGGTTGTTATATTGAATGAGTGGAACAACATTATGGATGCTGATAAAAGCATTAGAGAAACTGCAGACAGAAGGAAAAGAGGGTGGCCAACTAAGAAAACTAGAGAAGCATTTCAAAAGAAATGGGGTAAATACTGGGCAGGTGGACATACAGATCTAGGCAACTATGAATTGGAAACTAAAATGTTGAAGCGCAGAAAGAAAAAGATGAAAGAAAATACGTATGTTGTCATTCAAGAGTATACACTAGCTCCGATGAGCAGTATTGAAGGCGGATCCTCTGAAGAGAGAGATAAAATTTTACAGGAATGGTTTGATAAGGTTGTAATGAAAGATAATAGAGTACTAAGCCAGATGATGCTAAATCACTATTGGTCAGGAAGTGCAGGCGGGCCACATGGATGGCCAGTTGTAATCGTCACGGAATTTGCTTCAATGGATGATCTGCTAGATGAAGACCTAAGTAAGCTACTAGAAGCTGGATGGCCGGATGAAAAAGAGCGTAAAGCATTCCAGGATAAACACAGAGCATACTGGGGTCATTATACCCATGATGATATAGGTATTTATCGTAACAGCGTTAAGCAACAAAAGTCTGCTAAGTAATAGAAATATCAATTCTTAAAAGTGTAAAAAACCCTGCTTATGCAGGGTTTTTTATTTTGTGCGGTCTATATTTCTATTCCTGAGAATAATAGATATGTAAGTTCTATATCTAGATTTAATAAAAATAAATAAAGAAAGGCTAATATGGCACAAGATAGAGTATACATAAACCAGTGTTCATTAAAAGAAAAAGTATTTGATAATGGCGGCAGTCTGATAAATGCTGCTTTTAAAGTGAGCGAGCTTCAGGAACATGCTGATGATAATGGATGGGTGAATATAGTCATAGCAAAAAGGAGAGAGGTATCAGAGAAAGGTGCAACTCACTATGCGTATAAGAGCGAATACCAGAGGCAGAATAATCAAGAAACACCCCAGGACACTTCATTTCAGCAGAAACCGACTCCAAACCCTGTAGAGGATGATGACCTTCCATTTTAGGTATGTATTGATCTTGTAAAGTGAATGAGCTATTAGACAAAGCAATTTCAATAGCCGTTGATTCACACAGCGGTCAGGTGAATGATCAATCTGAGCCTTATGTACTGCATCCGCTTAGGATGATGTTTATGGCAGTAACAATAGAAGAAAAAATTATTGCAGTTTTACATGATGTTATTGAAAAGACTACGATTGATCTTGAATACTTGAGATCAGCTGGATTTAGTGATAGAATAGTTCTGGCGATTGATGCACTAAGCAGAAGACCCCAGGAAAGTTATGATAAATATATTGATCGAGTTAGAGAGAACAAATTGGCAACAAAAATAAAGATTATTGACCTTGATGATAATATATCTTCCTTAAATCTTGGTGAATCCCAAAATATTGAATCAGATAAGTTTTTAAAATATCAAAAGGCAAGAGATACACTTATCTAACTTATTTTATTTTCATAAAGCACATTTTGGACTTGTTGTTATTTTTGTTATATTATTGCCTGCCACCTACCAAAGAATAAAACCGTCCCTCTTATCTCAAAATAATAATGAAGAACTATATTCTTATACATCTTTTGGTTTTATTTGGCTGTTCAAGCAGCATTCCTCATGAATATGTGCAAAAAATGAGTCAACTAACGGCAGAACTTGAAAAAACTAAAAATATTGCTAATGAGGCAATAACTAAGATAGATAAACTGGAAAATGAGCTCTCAAAAAGCATATTGGAAAGAGACAGCCTCCTTTTTGAGCACAAACAAGAGACTTCATTGCTAAGAGCCTCTGATGCGTTTCAAAAGGGTAATAACGCACTGTTAACAAAAAAATATAATAAGGCAATTTTATATTATAAAAAAACAATCAAACTCAGGCCTAATGATGCTCATGCCTACAATAACCTTGGCAACGCATACAAAGAAAATGGTAACTATAGTAGGGCAATTGATTGTTATCGTAATGCAATAAACATCAAGCCTGATTATGCAAGCGCTTACTATAACTTGGGAATAGTTTATCAGCGAAATAATGATTTTAATACGGCCTTAGACTCTTACAGAGAGGCAGCAAGGTTAGCACACAATGGTGTACAGAAATGGTTAAAAGATGGTGGCTATTATTGGTAAGATTTTTTTTGTTTTTCGGTAATACCTTTATAAACATAGATATAACTAAATATATTTGAACAAAACTAGTCTAGATAAACAAATAATATCCTTGGTTGAATTTTTTAATACCCTTGATGGTATCAAAACAATAGGATCTTGCCAAGGGCATGATGATGGTGGCGAAACAGGGAAATGGGTTTATCCATATATCAAATTTAAATCTACGAGTAATCATTCTCTCGGTCTCCTTGCAAGCATTGAATATATCTACGCTGATTTAAATACCCTGTACAATCTAAGTGAGATTGAATTAGATAATATTTACCAGCCAAATCTTCATGCAATATGGACTATTGAGGTGGTTCCTAATCATGACTATAGTGTATCTCATAATATAGAAAATGATGAGTATGCTTTCTATGTATTAAAAGCACACTCAGACAGTTTTACAAAACCATCTGAAGTGTATCCAGATTTCAATAAAATATTAGACTGGTATAAAGCACAGGTAAATTCTGTTGTTAAAGGTCATTAATGATATTATTCTTTTATTAGGAATGACTATATTAGGATACTATTGATGCGGCTTTTAATATTTATATATATTATAATATCTTTGACATCCAATCCATTGAAGGCAAATAGCAAAAAAGACCCCAGCAGCTACAATGATTTAGTGGATCTATTTTTTAAATGGAGAGACTTTGAAAATCCTCCGCTTATGAATGGAGCCCCTGACTACACCAAAAAAAGATTTGATAGTGCAAAAAATGAGTTTAACTCTTTACAAAAAAGATTAGAAGAGATAGACACAACGGGTTGGCCAATATATTACCAGGTCGACTGGCAAGTTGTTCGTGCAGAGATGAATGGTTATGATTTTAACCAAAGAGTACTAAGGCCTTGGGTCAGAGACCCTGCATTTTATCAAACTGTCTGGATGTACCAGAGCGATGTTCCTGCACATGAGGGCCCAACAAATCATGGTACTCTAGAGTTTTGGACCTATGAGTTCCCGCTGGATGATGAAAGCTCTAACAACCTAGCTAATCAGCTTCGCATGATACCTCATTTTCTTTTTCAGGCAAAGGGCAATCTTACTGGCGATGCTAGAGACCTTTGGGTTGCGGGGGTAGAAAACTTTAAAGAACAGGCAGAGAATATTGGTGCGATAGAAGCAAAAATAATAAAACATCATGGCAACAGTCTAGATAAGGTACTAAAAAACCCTCTAAGAAAAGCTAGTGACGCTAATAATGATTTTATCCAGTGGCTGATTGACAAGGCTCCATCAAAAAAAGGGCCTTCTGGCATCGGTAAAGAAAACTATAGCTGGTATCAAAAAAACGTACACCTTGTACCCCTCAGTTGGGAGGAAGAAGTATCTTTGCTAAAGAGAGAACTCGACAGAGCTTGGAGTTCATTGAAAATGGAGGAGCATCTAAACCGCAACCTCCCTCCAATGGTTTCTGCTAAAACCGAAAAAGAATTTGATATTATGAAAGAAAATGGAGTGCGTCGGCTAATGGATTTTCTATCTGAGCATGATATTATGCATATTAAAGATAATATGGAACCGGCACTTAGACAGCATATGGGCAAGTTTGTTCCTGAAAAGGAAAGGAATTTCTTTTATATTGGTATGCACTATGACCCTGTTCCGTTGTACTCACATTTTTACCACTGGTTTGACCTAGCTCAAGTAAGAGATGAGCCTCATAAGAGCCCAATTCGTAGGGGACCTTTATTGTATAATATATTTGATTCAAAGAGTGAAGGTATATCAACTGGTGTAGAAGAAATGTTCATGCAACTTGGTTTATATGAAGATAGTCCAAGATCGAAAGAGATTGTTTGGATTATGTTGGCCCAACGAGCAGCTCGAGGATTAGGGTCATTATACGCTCATGCGAATATGATGACAATGGAAGAAGCAGGGAAGGTTCATGTAAAGTGGACGCCCCGTGGTTGGATGGAGCGAGAGCCTCATTTACTTCGATTTGAGCAACACCTTTATCTGAGGCAGCCTGGATACGGAACGTGCTACATAACTGGGAAATATCTTATTGAGCGTTTGATTACCGAAAGATCAAAACAACTAGAAATGCAGGGTAAGAAATTCAATATTAAAGAATTTTTGAGAGAATATAATGATGCAGGAAATATCCCAGTTAGCCTCATTCAATGGGAAATGATAGGGCAAAAAAAAGAATAAAATAATTATTACTTTATGGCTAAAAAAAGAAATACATTTCGTAATTAAATAAAGAGGAAAAAATGGAAACAGGCAAAGTAAAATTCTATAACAGAGAGAAGCGTTACGGTTTTATTACTGGTGACAATGGTACAGACTACTTTTTTCATGAGTCAATGCTAGTTGATGGTCAACAAGTACGAGATGAAGATAAGGTAGAGTTTAATGCTACTGATGGTGATAGAGGAAAACAGGCCACTGATATATCACGTATAGATTAAGTTTATCAAAGGTTCTATATCATAGAACCTATTTATTAATCAGGCAATCCTGTCTGAATACTCCACAATAAAAATAATTAACTATATTTTTAATATATTAAGCTGTTTATAGGGCTATTTTTTTTATTATAATCAATAAATCTTTTTCGTAAAGAAAGATATTAAATTGGTTAGATGAAAAGAATAGTCCTAGCCACAATCTTCATTTTCTTATGCAATTTGTTTTCGCAGATTGATCCGGATCCGAGTCGGTTCTATTCTGGGAATAATGGGGATGAAGTTTTTATCGAAAATTTTTTACGTTGGGACCAGAAAAACACCTACGTGAAAAACGGAATTCTATTTGTAGGCAGTTCCAGCATTAGGAAATGGCCCACATCTCATTATTTCAACGATCTTCAAATTATTAATCGCGGTTTTGGAGGCTCTCATATTTCTGATGTGAACTACTATTTTAATAGTATCGTAAGAATTTATAAACCAAGAATTATTGTATTGTATGCAGGTGATAACGATATCGCTGGTAATAAGACGCCTGAACAGGTATTAGAAGATTATATAGACTTTGTTAATCTTGTACGGGAGCACTTTCCCCCAACAAAAATTATATACCTGCCAATTAAGCCAAGTCCATCAAGGTGGTCAATGTGGAATGATATGAAGCAGGCAAACAGACTGATTAAATTGTATACTGAATCAGATCATATGCAGTACTATACAGACACAGCTACCCCAATGCTCGATGGTCGAGGAAAACCACTAGGAGAGCTATTTGTAACCGACAGCCTTCATCTAAGTAAAAAAGGATATGACCTTTGGAGTGAAATTCTAAAACCTGTTCTAGACTCACTAACAATGATAGATAGAATAAAGATTTTTGGGTGGTGATAATGAAAATTAAAAAAAAAGATAGTTAATCTACTACCAGATAGATACCTTTTTAGATCGTGATAAAAAGAATATTCGTACAAATATTAAAACTGTCTCCATCATCAAAGAGATGGTTCTGGAAAAAGTGGTATAATATTTTTGCTAGAAGAGCAAGGAACCCAGAGCTCAGGCTAATGAATTATGGGTATGATTCACCAAATATAAAGCTTGAACTAAATAAAGATGATGAAATTGAGCGGTTCCCCATTCAGCTGTATCACTATATTGCCAGCCACTGTACAATTAAAGATAAAACCATATTAGAAGTAGGCTCAGGCAGAGGAGGAGGAGCTTCATATATTGCAAGATACTTATCTCCAAAATCAATATCAGGTATAGACATCTCAGAGGATGCAGTATCCTTGTGTGATGAATTGTATGACATACCAAACCTTGATTTTTCGGTGGGTGACTCAGAAAATATACCATTTTCTGATGATATGTATGACATTGTCATTAATGTTGAGTCATCACACTGTTATGGTTCGATGGAAAATTTTTTATCTGAGGTTTATCGGGTTCTAAAGCCTGGTGGCTCTTTTTTATTTTGTGATTTTAGATCATTAGAAGGTATAAATGAGCTATATGACCATTTCAGTAAGTCAGAATTAAAATTCATAGACCGTTTTGATATTACAGATAATATCATCCAGGGCTTGGACGGTCTTTCAGAATATCGTGAAAAACGCATTAAGGATAGCGTTCCTTTTCTTATTCGTGGCTTGTTCAAGACATATGCGGGAATCAAGGGCACGGAGATATATAACTCATTTGTGAATGGTAGATCGATGTATGTGAGTGCAGTATTGAAAAAATAACATACCATAATTGGGAAAATACATAATATGAATTTATTTTTCGCACCTGTGTTTTAATAATATAGTAGTAAATGAGGTTTAACTATGAAATGGTACATTGATGTTATGACAAATAATTATTTAAACTTTAATGGAAGAGCGAGGCGCACCGAGTTTTGGATGTTCACGCTTGTTCATTTGATTATAATATTTCTATTATTATTCTTAAGGATCTGGCCTCTTTTTATTATATATTTTTTATTAACGGTTATACCTGCAGTAGGAGTTGGTATAAGAAGGTTACATGACACCGGCAGGAGTGGATGGTGGGTTCTATTGGCAAATTCTCCATTATTATTTATTTACTATTATTTTATGATCCTAGACGGGGACTCAGGAGGAAATATTTATGGAGAATCTCCAAAAGAGTCATACATGGATAGAATTATGAAAGATGTTGATATAGAAAATGATAGTAACATTTACTCCTCATCCGCGCGTGGTGGAGGCTCTATCAATTTATCCGACCTTGACCCTGAAAAAATATTTGGCAATGAAGCCTATGTGCAGATTATCATTGTTGTTCTTATTGTACTCTCTATTATTCTTTCTTGATTTTTATTTGTCATCTACTGGTTATATCAAAAACCCTGCTTTGCAGGGTTTTTTTTTCAATGCCAGAGATTAGATTTAGACAGGGTTTTTATAACTAATATTATAAGTATGATTAGGAGATCACTATGAAATTGTTTTTAGTGCATGCAGGTTTTTATGATGAAAAGGTTTCGGGCGGTTTTTATGAGTCACACACGAATTATTTTATTGTGGCAGAGGGTGTAAAAGAAGCCAAGAAGAAGGCAAAAGAAATTCATGAGTACAAAAAAAAGAAAATGCATATTGATGGAATAAGAGAGATAGACAGTGTTGATGGTTATAAGGTAGTGCTAGAAAGAAATGAAAATCATGCTCAAGATGGTGGCAATAAATATTCCTATGATGATGTAAAGAAAATGTAATTATTCTAATAATTTTTAGTGTAAAGAGTCTTATCGTAAACAACAATAATTAGCAGCAGGGGTTTATTATGTTTCAATATTTTACAGGTTTGATCACCTCCAGTGTTATTTTCATATCTATTTTTATTTCTATGGGTTTTCAATATGGCGGAACACAACACTTTAATGATATTGTTGCTAATTCTATTACGCTGGTTGATAAAAATGGATTCGGTGGGTCATTTAAGCTATTGGATAATGATGGCGAAAGTATTTTATCTATCAAAGACGGTAAGATTAAAATTTTCAATCAAAGTGGTGAAGAGGTTATTACTATTCTGTCTGACAAACAGGGTCGGGGGAATATTAGTCTAAAAAAGGGTGGCTATCTTGATACCTACAATGAGTATGACAACAAAACCGCAATTGTTGGAGAGAATAGTAACGGTAATGGTATGCTATCTACTTTTAACAATAGTTCAAAGCAGACAGCACTAATAGGTTCTATTGATGGCGGAAACGGCAAGCTAACTATATTTGATAATGAGGGCCGCGAGAGCTTGCACCTTGTCCGCTCTTTAACAACGTTTAACCAGGATGGAAAGATAACCGGAAAGTATGGGACAAATAATAGCGGAAACGGTTCGGTATTTCTCTATGATCGGTTTGGTAATAGGGGATGGTTTAAATCTGGTAAAAGCTCATAGGTTGATATAATAATGAACAGGATTAATAATAATGATATCAAGCTTGAGCACGAGAATCATGAGTATAAATTAAAAAATCATCCGGACATTATATTCACAAGCGTGACCACATTTGTGAATAGTTTTTTCGAGCCGTTTGATGAGGTAAAAGTCTCTAATCATCTAGTCAATAATGTGCCGAAATATTTTGGAGAGACTCCGGAATCACTTATCGAAAAATGGAATGTAGCTAGACAATATGGTACGGATGTGCATTTAGAGATTGAGAACTGGATTAAAGAAGGTATGAAACCAAAAGATGAAAAATCTATTGCAGCAACCAAATGGATCGGAGGGTATGTGTCAAGGCCTAATATCGATACTTTTTCAGAGGTTATCGTATACAGTAAAGAGCTTGGTATTGCCGGGACAATAGATATTTTAATGATGAATAAAAACACAGAAGAGTATGTATTGATTGATTGGAAAACTTCTAAGAGGATAGATATGAACTCTTTCAAAGGTAAGAAGGGGATAAAAAAAGAAACCAGCAAAATCGAAGACTGCAACTACAATCATTATGCGCTGCAGCTATCACTATATAGATATATTTTAGAGGAATATTATAATATTAATGTCACCAGACAGTTAGTGGCCCACTTAAAAGACGATGGCGTCCAGAGTCACTCTGTACCATACATGAAAAACGATATAATAAACATGGTTAATAGTATCAGTTAGCGCATGGCAAATAAGAAACAATTAAAAAATGAATTTAGCTGGAGCTTTTCCAGACACAGTACGTTTAACACTTGTAAACGTAAATATTATTATTCTTACTATGGAAGCTGGGGGGGGTGGAACAAGGACGCTGAAGAGTTAAATCAAAAACTATATATGTTAAAGAACATGACATCGTTGCCAATGCTGGCAGGTTCCATTGTACATGACGAGGTAGAAAGAACACTTAAAACATTGCGATATGGTAGGAACGCTGATCAAGAAAGGTCAAAGGAAAATGTAATTAAAAATTTTAAACTGTCCTGGGCCCAATCAAAAAATAAAGACTGGAAGGAGAGCCCTAAGTGGAAGACAAATTTATTCGAGCACTACTATGATCAAAAACCTTCTGATGAAGATCTTCTAGCAATCAGAGACCTAATGGTGAATAGTATTGATGGGTTTTTTGCTTCTGATTCGTATCGATTTATTCAGACAATGTCCGACAGCCAGTGGCTAGCCATTGAGGATCTAGACTCGTTTGAAGTACACGGGGCAAAGCTATGGGTTAAGCTCGATTTTGCGATAAGACACGGCGAGCGCGTTTACATTTATGATTGGAAAACTGGGAAAGTTGTTAAAGAGAATGAAGTACAGCTTGCTGTGTATGCTATCTATGCTAAGCAAAAGTGGGACATAGATCTTAAACGGATTCGCCTGTTTGATGTTTACCTGAACCAACAGATTCCTGTAAAAGTAAAGCCGACTGACAGATTAATTAGTTCTGCCAATGAGTTTATCCAGACGAGTATAGAAAGCATGAAAGAGTTATTGACGGATGAAGAAAATAATAAAACTGAAATAGATTTATTTCCAGTGGTCAGTGAAGACAGGGAAAGCTATCCATGTAGCTACTGTAGTTTTCAGACAGTGTGTTATGACTAACGATATTGAGGTATACTAAAACTATTTATGAATAAATTTAAATATATTTTATGGCTGATTGGTATTGTAGCATGGAACTTTGGTGTTCCAGCGGCTAAGCCTGCATATGATGTAATCGCCGCACTATTCCTAAGGCACATAGTTGATCTAGATAATTTATTTGCAAGATAATTTTCAACTAAAAAGCCTGAGGTTCTTTTGGTTTAAATTATTGTTGTAAATTATTAGATGAAATCAGACATGGAGAAATCATATGAATGATAGAACAGCAGTCTTATTCCTAATTTTGTGTGTTGCTGTTTTGCTCGGGCTTATTGAGCTTGAAAAAATCTGGGAACAAGAAAAATTAGCAAAAAAAGAACAGAAAGTTGCTCAACTAAAGCAACAAAAACTGGACGCGAAGAAAGCTAATGAGCTTGAAGATAAAATATTTAAAGTGATGATAAAGCATGACGGGAGGCCCGAAACAAATACAGCAACCGTAATACTGGATGCTGGAGGATCCTACGATCCGAATAAGGCTGACAAGCTTTTGTTTGAGTGGAAGCAGGTTGATGGGAAAACTGTATACCTCGAGCCTAATCCTAGCTCCCCGAGAGTGGCGTTTAATGCTGGCCCTGGCGTATACAAGTTTGAAATAACGCTCACAGATGGATATGGCACGATCATTAAAGACACAAAGATTATACAGGTATTAAGCGAGCCAAATGATCTTCCGATTCTTGAAACAAAGGTCATGGCTAAATAATTAAAGTGATTGTTTAAATGATAAACACTAAATATATAAATAAAAGAATTAATCTATTAAAAAATGATAGCATATACTCTAGCTTAACGCTGCAAAACAAAGACTATTTAGTGGCGCTTGGTTCAAAATATAATTATTCTTACCAAGAGCTAAGGCAGTTAATGATAATCTCAGCTGATTTTAGTATGTGGAAAGAGAAAAGTATTAGCGAATGTGTAAGCGAAATCGAACAGAGTCTTGGTCCTAAAGCAGACAAGACAGCGGTCCTAAGTGAGGTAAAGCGAGAGTGGAATAGTCTAAAGAGCGCAAAGATTAAGTATGAGCCTACAGGTGATCGAATAAAATCAAGACCAAAACCAAGAAAGGTTACACTAAGCGATAGCAAGAATGAGGTATTCGGAATGTGCCCGGTTGCTTCTGAGAAAACTGTTTGCTGTAATCTCATGACCATCGATGCTGTCCAAGGCTGCAGTCTGGGCTGCAGTTATTGTAGCATACAAACCTTTTACACAGATGGTAAAATATCGGTCGATAAAAATCTTGCAGAAAAACTCGCAAAAATACCACTGGACCCAAATAAAAAATACCACATTGGGTCTGGTCAATCATCTGACTCATTAGCGATTGGTAATCGCGAGGGGGTCTTAGATGCACAGCTAAATTTTGCTCGAAATAATCCTAATATTATTCTCGAGTTTAAGACGAAGTCAAACAACATAGACTATCTACTGAGATCAAATGTTCCGGATAATGTTTTTGTCAGCTGGTCATTAAATCCTCAGTTGTTTATTGATAATGAAGAGCATGGTACAGCAAGTTTTGATGAGAGGGTCTCTTCGGCTCGAGCACTTTCTGATAAAGGAGTTTTGGTTGGGTTTCACTTCCATCCTATCGTTTATTATGAGGGATATGAACTGGATTATGCAAATATTATTCAAAAAGTGGTCTCTATGTTTGACCCATTGGAGGTTGCTATGATCTCTATGGGAACGTTGACATTTATTAAGCCTGCAATAAAAAAATTACGGTCTACAGCACTATCCAGTAAGGTACTGCAGATTCCAATGGCAGACGCTGTTGGAAAATCTTCTTACACTAAAGAAATAAAGAAAGAAATCTTTGGTCATGTATTAAATCAGTTTTCTTCTTGGCATGATACAGTCTTTTTTTACCTCTGTATGGAAGAACGTTCTGTGTGGGAATCGGTTTTTGGACAATCCTATATTGACAACACAGAGTTTGAGAATGCTCTATTTAGCAGTGTCTCATCCAAAATGTATTCTCTAGAATCTGTCTAGCCTAAGCATTAATTTTCGTCTAAATCTTTTTTATAGTCCTCTGGACTTATCTAATTATTTCTAATTTAATTGGGAGTAGCAATGAAGCAATATTTCAACCATCGCCAAATAGAGACCCATTTTGCTGGAACAAGTGAGATCAATAGTGGCCAGATTAAGACCTATAATGCGCTTGGCGTTGAGACCGTATTCTTAGGAACCGATAATAATGATGCTGGTCTAGTTGGTGTGAATAATAATAGTGGCAGACTAAGAGCGTTTAAAGGGATCAATGAAATTGGAAATGGTCTACAGGAGACCACAGAAAATTAATCGTCAATACTTTGGCTATATAAAAAATTATACAAGTAAAAGGAGAGAAAAATGAAGCAATATTTTTCGGGATTCATTAGTGCTATTTGTCTTTCAATCAGTTTTGTAATGTTCACAGCATCACAAACCAATAACCTTGGTGATATTGTTGTCAACTCGATCAGGGTGGTTGATAATGAAAACGGCGGGTTTATTACAACCTATGACCAAGAAGGTAAAATTACTACATATATTGGCAGCGTTGGCGGCGGCGGTGGTAAAGTAGCCTCATATGATAAGAATAATGTCCAGTATTCAATTCAGAGCGTTGATGACAAAGACAGAAAACAAAACGAAGAAATCTTAAACAGACTTCGTGAGAATGAAATACGTACCATAAGCAGAGAGAACGACATCTATGAGGCGCAGGAGCTAATATCAGAAAATAATGATCTTATTTATAGTAGTTATGATGAGCTATCCGCTGAGATTGACCAGCGGATTGAGCTATTTCGAAAAAAACTAGAGGAAAGAGAAGATATTATCAGAAACACTGTCCAGCAGTTATCAAATTTTGAGGATGATGTAACCGATAATAAACTGATGATTGTTGAAAACACTCAGGAGATTCACCAGGCTTTTGAGGCAATCATGGAGAACACAGAAACATTGAGACATACAAAAGAAACACTGACCAAACGACTGATGGAACTCTATGGCCCGTACTAATAGAATTTGTTTATATAAAAATATCCATTTTTGACATAAAAATTCCTCCATTTTACATAAAATTTATTAAATTATAAGCACTCAAAAAGTTTATTCATTTCACTAAGGTTTTTATAAAGAAGGAAACGTATATGAAAATTCTAAATCGCATTTCAAAATTATTAATATTTACACTGCTTATTTCATCTGTTTTTGCTCAGTCTGGAAGAGACATGACCGGTACGGAGGTAAGCGCTGTAGCCTTTCGATCTGCGGATGATCCTTATACGGTAGTTGAGTTTACGGTTAATGTTGTCTCGCCTGATTATAATTGGGCCGACGGGGTTAGGTTCACATTTCCTGAGTCAGTGGATATTCTCAATGCATTTGTTGCTACTGAACTAGATTCACCTGCGGCCATAATTATTTCTGGGAATGAGGTTCTTTTCGGTGAAGCCAGCGATGGTATTTTTGATGGAGATGGTATTTTTTCTGTTGAAAATGAGTATGTATTTGCTGTGCATATTGATGCTTTTACGCAGGCACCAATAGACATCAATTATACAGTCTATGATGATGGATGGGCACAAGATTTTTGTATCAATGAAGAAAACTGTGACCTTTGTAATGACCAAGGTTTTGGAATAGACTGCGATGGTGAGGTTCTTACTGTGGCGATGAATGCGGAGGGCGTGGTTACGGTTGATCATATTGATATCATAGCAGCCGCTAGTCAGGATCCGGTGATTATGGATCTTGTTGACGTCGGCAATGATCAGGGTAAGCAGATGATCTTATCTTGGCATCCTGGAGATCTTCTGGGGTTACCATATTTTACTGAGTTCAGCGTCTATAGATACAGTCCAGATCCGTCTGACTTTGGGGCTGTTGAAAGTGGCGCATTTTATGGTGAGTATTTTTCCAGCCCAGGAAGCGGGGTGTCACCAGATTTTGGTGATCTAATCCTTACTAGAGAGGATTCACTTATTAACATAAACTTTGATCAAAATCCTTTGCCTGTTAATGATGATTTTCAGGTCAGGTGGACCGGGGAAATTTACGCACCGGTCTCTGGCAACTATAATTTTAGAACACACTCAGACGATGGCGTTAGGCTTTTTATTGATGGTGAACTTGTTATTGATCAGTGGTACGATTTTCCACCAACCTCTCACTATGGTTCTATTGATTTAGACGCTGGCCAGCATAGTCTTGTTCTAGAGTATTATGAAAACGGTGGCGGCGCAGAATGTAATTTATTTTGGACACCGCCAGGTTCAGAAGAATCTCTAGTTCCTCCCGTAGGTACTGGTGTCACTGTTAGTGATTTAGGCACATGGGACTACCTATCTACAGTACCCTGGCACGGGCATGATCCATATGCAAAGCTAGTAAACACTCTAGAAGATAAAGTTCCTACTGCGTTTAGAGTGACCGCGCATACTGATGATCAAAATGTATTTTTCCATTCGGATCCTGTTATAGGAAGGTCTTATGATAATATTGCCCCGCCTCCGCCTGGTGGATTGGTCGCTGTCGTTACAGACACTATTGTGTCGCTCAGTTGGAACCCCTCTGATGCAGAAGATTTTAATTACTATAGTGTGCACAGGGCGCCTGATTCTGATTTTCAGCCAAACCTAAGCAATTTTATTGGATACTCAGCTAGTCCAATGTTTACTGATCACTCTGCGCCTTGGAATGTTTCTCTTTTTTATAAAGTAAGTGCGACCGATATGGGTGGTAATCTTGGTCCTGGCTCAGGATCAGCGTCTGCGTTTATATTTGTGAATAGAGCTCCCCAGGTGTTTGATGTTGCAATATCGCCGGCTGTTCCACTAGTTGGAGATGATATAACTGCTTCCTATACATTTTATGATCCAGATGGAGACCAGGAGAGTGGGACCGTTTTTGAGTGGTACAATAGTGGTACACTAGTCCCACAGCATACGAGCTCAACACTTCCAGCAGCTTTTACTTCATGCAGCGATGACTGGCATGTTGTTGTGACTCCTAGCGATGGTTCTCTATTTGGCCAGCCAATAGGCTCAAACAATGTTATCGTTTGTGGGGCAAATACGGCCCCAGTTTGGACTGATCCTATCGCAGATATTCATATTGCAGAAGATACCTATGATAATATTTTTGAGATGGGTAATCTTGTTTCTGACGCGGAACAGGCTATCAGTCAGTTAGTTTTTAGTGTCTCTGGAAATACCAATGAGACCGCTGTAGGGGCCTCGTTTGACGGTAGTAAGTTGGTTCTATCTGCGATCAGTGATAACTACAACGCATCACCCGCGGCCACGTTGACCCTTAGAGTAGACGACGGTAGTGAGGTAGTAGATGCTTTTGTAGATGTAAGCATTGACTCGGTAAATGATAGTCCAACCGTTGCTGAATATTTAGGAGCGAATGACTTTAATGAGGATGAGAGCTATCTCTTTGAGATCTATGATTTTGTAATTGAAGACCCTGATAATGATGCTTTGGATATGGTCATGTCAGTCCTGCCTGGAGAGAACTATGATCGATCGCTAGATTCACCAGGATTGGTTACTACTGCACCTAATTTCAACGGGAATATTACTGTTCATATTGAAATAATTGATGGTTCTGGTGGCGCTGCTGTGACCATGGTACCAATGGTGGTCAACCCTGTAAACGACCCATCGTTTATGATTACAACAGGTCTAAATATTATTAACAATGGTCCTGCTACTGAGGAGCAAGAGTATAATCTTACAATATCCTGGAAAGATCCAGATGGTACAGAAGATGCAAGCGTCTATGACGTTGCTCTAGGTGGTCCTGCTTCGAACTGGCTTGGTGTTGCCAATGTCTACAGCTCTGGAAGCGGTCCTGATTTGCAGTATAATGCGATACTATCAGGGACGCCTGATGATATCAACCTGCCAGAGAATGATGTTTCATTTTCAGTTACGGATAATTCTGAGGGGCAAGAGGAGAGTTTTATTGAGTATTTTTATATTTCAACGATAGCGGTTAACGATGCCCCTGTGGTCGAAAGCTACACCGGTCCGATGGCGCTAGAGGAGGATGGGAGTCTCACATTTTCCGTTGATAAATTTGCGGTTATTGATCCGGATAATAGTCCTATAGATTTTTCAGTAACCGTTAATTCGGGAGATAATTATACAGTAGGATCAGACTCTGCTAGTGTATATCCTGGTCAGGACTATAATGGTCCATTAAGTGTAGCCGTTCGTGTTAGTGACGGTGACAAGGCAGACAATGTGGAAGTATCTTTAGAGGTTACGCCTGTAAATGATGCGCTTGTACTGTCAGATGTTAGTGATCAGGCTGCTACTGAAGAGTCAGCATTCAGCATGAGTGTATCTTGGACAGATATAGATGGTGCTGGCGCTGATGCATATAGCGTTGTTCTAGATGGTGATGCAGACGCGTGGCTTGATCCATCTGATGTTACACACGATACAGACTCTGGGGTCTACAGCGTTTCAGTCTCTGGTACGCCCGATGATGAGAACCTTTATCAGAATGATCTGTCTGTTACAGTGACAGATAATTCTGAGGGTGATCCGATCAGTCTTAGTGCATATCTTTCTGTTGACGTTCTTCCTATTAACGATACACCAACTGTCTCTGGTTATGCTGCATCTGCCCAGGTGAATGAGGATGAAAGTTTTACAGCTTCAATCAATGACTTTACTGTTGAGGATGTGGACAACGATTTTCCATTTGACTTTAGTTTTTATGCTGCTGCTGGTGATAATTATTCAGTAGCGAGTGATAATAAATCTATAGTCCCGGCAGAGAACTATAATGGTACGCTGTCAGTGAATTATATGGTTAGCGATGGAACGGTTGAGGTTCCGCTTGCTGTTTCTGTTGAGGTATTGCCTGTAAATGATGACCCTGTTCTAGCAGCGTATGTGGGAATTGGAACCGTTGATGAGGATAACTCTTTATCCTTTATTGGTTCTGATTTCACTGTTACCGATCCTGATGAGGGTGACACAGAGTTTTTTGTTTCGGTCGGCGATGGCGCAAACTATACCGTTGGCTCTTCAGGTAGTATACTCTATCCCGATCCGAATTATAATGGCAGCCTGACAGTTTCAGCAAATGTTAGTGATGGCAACGGTGGTCTAAGTAATGCGATTACTTTTAGCGTTACAGTGAGTCCTGTTAATGATTCTCCGTCTGTTTTAGATCTTGCAATCTCTCCGGCTGTTCCAGATTTTGGGGATAATCTGGTGGTCACGTATTCATTCTCTGATATTGATGGTGACACAGAAAGTGGTACGGTTATACAGTGGTATAAGAGTGGTGAGCTACAATCGACTGAGACATCAAGCAGTGTATCCTTTAATTCTACCGCATGTGATGAGGTCTGGTATGCAGTAGTTACTCCTGGTGATGGAACCGTATCGGGTACATCTTATACCTCAAACAGTGTGACCATCTGTGGTGAAAACACTCCCCCAGAGTGGACATGGAGCGGACCGATTAGAATTTTTGAGGACAGCAGTGATGTAGTAAATATGTACGAAAAGATGATAGACAATGAACAGGCACCGTCACAGATTTCTTATACCATTCTCTACCAGGCTAGCCCCAACCTTGTTGATGCAACTATCGCTGGGCACGAATTATTTCTTTCTACTCTAGTTGCTGATTTTACAGCTGCCTACGCGGATACCTTAACCCTGAAGGCTGATGATGGTGGATATCAGGATACTGTAACTGTGGCCGTGAATATAGCTCCGATAAACGATGCGCCGGTTGCTGCGGATGATTCTTATAGTATTGATGAGGGCGGCGTAGTTGTTGGTGATGATGATGAAGGGTTTTTGGTTAATGATACAGACGTGGATGGTGACGCTTTACAGATTGAAATTGTAGACCAGCCTTCTAATGGCCTGGTCCAGGTTAACACAGACTGGTCATTTTCATATACGCATGACGGAAGTGAGACAACTTCTGATTCGTTTACCTATATGGCATATGATGGAGAATACTATTCCAATGAGGCAACCGTGTCAATCACGATAACTCCGGTTAATGATCCTCCTGTAATCACTTATGTTGCCACGTTTGAGACGGAAGAAGAGATACCGTTTGATGTGGTCGTTGGTGATTTTATTATAGAAGACCCTGACACAGATGTTGGCTCTATTTCTATCCAAATATCCGACGGAGAAAACTATACTGCTTCTGCTATAGCTGATGGCTATACGATCACTCCTGCGACAAACTTTTCCGGCGGGCTTGTGGTCCCTGTTACCGCTTTTGATGGTGAATTATCCAGTGCTGTTTGGGATCTTTATGTAGAGGTCATAGGTGGGAATGATGCCCCTGTAGTTGCTAATGCAGCGAGTGATATATCTGTTGATGAAGACGCAGAAGGTATCCTAATCAGCCTGCTAGGTTCTGAGACTGTACCATACTTTTCCGATAGTGATGGAGACAATCTAACCTTTGCCGCGCACACAGCCGGCTCTGGCCTGGTTGCGGCAATGATCGATGGTGACACACTTCATATATCTTTTATTGAAAATGCCTTTGGAAGTGACTCACTTTTTGTAAGCGCTACCGATGTAAGCGGAGAGTCAGTTTCTGACACAATATTAGTAAGTGTGGCCAGCGTCAATGATGCGCCAGTGATCGTAGCGGCCGCATATTTTGTGACCGATGAGGAGGACTCTATCCATGTAGGTATTAACGATTTTGTTTATAATGATATTGACAACGATGATTCTGATCTATCTCTTGTTCTGGCCGATGGTGATGGATATAGTATTGATGCTATTGCTAGCGGATATGCTATTACCCCTGATCCTGATATATCGGACACACTCTATGTGCCATCGACTATCTCAGATGGTGAAGCATCCAGTAATGTGTGGGATCTTATGGTCATTGTACAGCCTGATAACGATGCACCTGTTGTGGTGAACCCTGCTGCTGATATCAGTGTGGATGAGGATGCAGATGATATTGTTATTGCTCTGATGGGTTCAGAGACGGAGCCATATTTTGCAGATGCTGATGGTGACTCACTTGATTTTATGGTCTCTGTTGAGGGATCCCCAGCGACAAGCGCTATGGTCGATGATGACAGCCTCCATATTTCATTTACTGAGAATATGTCTGGCACGAATACTATAGTTATCACCGCGACGGATCCATCTGGTGACTCTGCGGCAGATACTATTCTTGTGACCATTAATGCTGTCAACGATCCACCATTAATTGTGGATGCTATATCTTTTGAGACTTATGAGGACGATTCAATAGATATCTCTATCGATGATTTTGTAATCAGAGATGAGGATACCTGGGATGAGGATGCCTTCTCAATAGATATATCTGCTGCTTATGATAATTATTCACTCGGTTTTGATGGAGCCGATGATTATGTGGAGCTACCAGAGGGGATAGTCTCAGAGGTAAACAGTTTTACGTTTATGTGTTGGTTTAAGACCGATGCAAATCATCAATGGGCCAGGTTAATGGACTTTGGATCGGGGACTGGTGTGAATATGTTTCTAACTACAAGCCATGGTTCAACAAGTATACCTCGATTTGCAATAAAAAAAGCAGGTGAGGGAGAGCAGCAATTAACTGCTCCAGAACCGCTTGAACAGGGTCAATGGTATCATATTGCTTATACAATTGATGATGACACAAATACTGGCATGCTATATATTGATGGAGGACTTGTTGCTGAAAATTATTCTATGACAAACAGCCCAAGTGATCTAGGTAGCACTACCAGTAATTACTTTGGAAAATCGCAATATAATGACCCATATCTTTTTGGTTCGTTAGATAATGTGATGATGTGGAGTAGGGCATTGAGCCAAACAGAAATAGAGTCATTTATGAGCGGTCCAAGTGGTGATCTTTCAAACGGTATAATAGGCCATTGGAATTTTAATGAAGGCTCAGGAGATATAGCTTTTGATGCATCACCAAGCCATAACGATGGTACTATACATGGTGCTACGTGGCAGCTTATGGGAGAATCAGCTAGAGATGATTTTGTTATTCTTCCAATAGAAGATGGATTTAGAATTATTCCGGATGAAAACTTTTTTGGTGATATTCCACTAGTTGTTACTGCTTTCGATGGTATATCCTATAGTGAACCGTATTACACGATGCTTAATGTGATACCTGTGAATGATATTCCTGAGATTGTTAACCCTCTGGCTGATATCAATGTAGAGGAGGACGCAGACACAATGATGGTCTCTCTAAGCGGGACGGAGACGGCTCCATATTATGTTGATGTAGACGGGGACAGTATCGAGTTTGATATTCAGGTCTCGGGATCAGATGTTTTCCATTTAATGGTAGATGGCTACGACATGGAAATCTCTTTTATGGAGAATATGCATGGTTCGGACACTATCTATGTATCAGCAACAGATGGCTCAGGGGCGTTTACGCTTGACACCATTGCGGTAACCGTGACATCGGTGAATGATGTGCCAACTGCTTTCTCACTGCTCTCGCCAGAAGATAGTACGGAAGTGATTATTACACAAGCTTCTGTGTTACAAAATGCTACAATAGATATAGCATGGAGTCCTAGTTCTGATGCAGATGGGGACACGGTAGGATATGGGTTTGTTCTATTCTCAGGCCCATACTCAGTCTCAACACCGGCACTGTATTCAGTAGACGTAGCGATTACCGCGCTTCCAATACCGCACTCTGCGGCTGTTGCTCTGTTAGAGGCAGCAGGATATCAGTCTATAACCTGTGACTGGATGGTGTTTGCTACGGATGGTCAGGATACGACAGAGTCAACAGAGATTCGTACGATCACGATAGATGCGAGACCGGTACTGTCAACGGATGAGCTGGCTATACCTGAGGTATTTGCATTGCACCAGAACTATCCGAATCCGTTTAACCCATCGACAAGGATCAAGTATGACCTGCCAGAGGCAGAAAATGTTCAGATCATGGTCTATGATATTATGGGACGAAAGGTTCGCACACTGATCAATGAGTATCAGGATATTGGCTACAGAACGATTCTGTGGGATGCGACAGATGATTATGGTCG
>ENA-UPTF01000048-UPTF01000048.1-marine-metagenome-genome-assembly--contig:-NODE-48-length-73988-cov-5.451489_pt1 | contig 73988 bp, 64 predicted proteins | sample MGYA00238166_ERZ767019 | MGnify/ENA primary metagenome ERZ767019 (study PRJEB28930, sample SAMN06266391) | marine metagenome | isolation source: Sea water from 250 m depth | place: Atlantic Ocean | study... | reverse complement strand
AATTGCCGAACAGTAGGACTATATGGTTGGAGAACAGCGTCCATGATGTTCCCATACAAAGGCCGGAGTTGGTCGCAGACCTGATAAAGAGCCACATATCTGAAGGATTTTTCGGATAGTCTGGTTCTGTAGTTTCGCGTTGGGTATTGGCGTATACAGTCCGATTCGAAATAGTACAGGTTTTGGTAACCCAGTAGCTAAGCATGTCACTGGGATGGCGGTAAATGGACTCGGTAAAGCTCGGAGCGATATTGAAACATGACCCAAGTAGACTACTCTCCGTTAGACGCGCCCGAAATTTCCATGAATTCGTTCTATCCAAGGCAGGGTTGGACGCCTCCTGCTGAGGGAGTGCAGGACTATACGATAAATGTAGGAGATGATATCGGCCTGTCCTGCCGGTTCTTTCCATCTGAGAATAGTGCTCCTACAATTTTGTTTTTTTATGGCAATGGGGAAACTGCCATCGACTATAACTCTATTGCTCCGCTGTATAACCAAATTGGCGTTAATTTTTTTGTCGCTGACTACCGTGGTTATGGAAAAAGCGGCGGCTCACCTTCATTCACGACGATGCTCTCTGATGCCAGAATAGTGTTAGAAGCGATGCGTATCGTCTTAGGCGCTAGCGGGTATAACGGCCCTGTATTTGTTATGGGCCGGTCAATGGGACGCCATTCCGCATTCGAATTGGCGACGAAAGATGAACCGGGCATAAATGGGGTGATAATAGAAAGTGGAAGGCCTAGCCTTGGTCAGTTCACAGGCGGTCTCGACCAACAGTTGGCGTCAGACCTTGAATCCGCATATAGAGCTAAAGCCGCGTCCATCGACATTCCAGTTTTAGTAATACACGGTGAGGTAGACGCTTTAGCGCCTCTTGAACACGCCGAGAACATGTTTCGAGACTTTGTCTCTACCCAAAAAAAGATGGTGGTGATCCCTGCCGCGGGCCATAACGACCTGCTTTTTAAAGGCCTGGACGAGTATTTTACTGCCATCAGGGATTTCATATTCAGTTGAGATGTTATAGCTCTAATTAAGCGGGACCGGCCCATTCGTCCTTTAAAAGCCCAAAGATCCTGGTGTCCCACCAGCGGCCTTTGAAGAACTTGTTCTCCCGCAGGCGGCCTTCCTCGCGTGTACCTAACTTCGATAACACTCTGGCGGACGCCCTATTCTCAGCGATGCACGATGCGGATATCCGGTGTAGCTTCATCTCGTTGAAGCCGTATTCAATCAAAGCTGCGGTTGCCTCGGTAGCGTAACCTTGCCTCCAATGCTCAGGCGCGATCTCGAAGTCTAGGTCGGCTTCCCAATCGTTCTCCGGTTTACGGTGGACTCCGGCGTTGCCGATCAATTCACTGGTTTCTTTGAGCACTACCGCCAATTGGACTCGGTTTCTGGGTGATTCGGTCTGCTCGTCTAAATACCATTGTACGAATTCTTTAGTGTCGGATCCGATTCGTGTAGAGAAGGGGTAGAACTCTAGATATCTATGGTCTTGTTGGTACGCTAAAACAGCTGGCCAATCATTAAACAGGAATTCACGTAATATCAAACGCTCGGTTATTATCTCCACTGTTCCTAGCCCCTTTGACAGACTCTTCCACGGGTTCTAGCATATCGTAGCTGCGTGTTTAGCGGCTAAGAGGAGACTAAAAGATGGATGCAACTTGCGTGACTCACGTTGGCGTGTGTGTCCGGGACATGGCAGAGTCCCTGAAATTCTACCGAGATGCTCTGGGGATGAAAGTGGTTGGCGAGAAGATCACTGACATCACAGAGGGAGGCACCCAAACTGCACGTTTGGACAATTACTCCCTGGAACGCAACACTCGGCACTGGGTAAGCTTGTCATACGGAGACGACCTTACTCCGACTTTAACACTTACCAGTCATCCTGGAGAGAAGGCCGATGGCAAGCCCATACTCCTTGACCAGGTAGGCATCAGCCACATATCCTTTGGCGTTGCTGATGTGGCTGCATTGGCCGACGAACTAGAGGCTAAAGGGTATGAATTGGCCGGATCCAGGGAGTCTTACACTGATTCCACCGGGGAAATCAGGAGTATTTACGTCCGCGACCCGGACGGTATATTAGTCCAGTTCAATACCCCGTAGCTAGATAATTAAATCGCAGATAAGGAATAGAAACAATGGTTAAAATGACCGGCGGCCAGGCTTTGGCCAAATCCCTCTACCGTGAGGGCGTCCGGGTAATATTCGGACTACCCGGTGTTCAGCTCTACCACATGATGGACGGTCTCTACGACGAGCCCGGCATTAGGTTCATAACGGTCCGTCACGAGCAGGCTACCGCATATATGGCCGACGGCTACGCCCGAGCTAGTGGAGAGGTTGGCACGGCCCTCGTAGTACCTGGACCTGGCCTTCTGAACGCTTCGTCGGCGATGTCTACGGCTTACTCCGCCTCTTCGCCGGTGCTGATGGTCTCAGGTCAGATAGAGCGAGATGAGATCGGTGGTGACCGCGGAATGCTGCATGAGGTAAATGACCAACTTGACTCCATCGGTCCGGTCACAAAATGGGCTCATCGCATTATGGACCCTGCGGAAGTGCCGGAAGCTGTCCATCAGGCGTTTCATCACCTTAAGAATGGTCGCCCTCGTCCAGTGGAGATAGAAATTCCGCCAGAAACACTGGCTCAAGAAGCCGATGTTGAGCTGCTGGAGCCGGAGGCTCCCCGGAGAACCGGTGCCAAAAAGGAACAGATAGATGCCGCCGCTGCAGCTTTGGCCAGCGCATCAAAACCCTTGATCTGGGCTGGAGGTGGAGTGATTTCCTCTGAGGCATCAGAGGCGCTCACTAAGTTGGCTGAACATCTGCAGGCGCCTGTAGTCATGACCGCCGAAGGCAAAGGCGCCATATCCGATCACCATCCGCTGAGCTTGGGAGCGCTTTGGCTACGGAATGACACGATAGCTAGAAAGGAATTCGGCCATGACGTGATCCTAGCGGTAGGTACCAGATTGGTTACGTCACAATGGCTGGACGGTCAACAGGTCATCCAGATTGATGTAGACCCGGAAGAAATCGGGCGTCATTACGACAACACCATGCGGGTTGAGGGAGATGCCAAGCTCACCATGGAAGCCTTGCTGTCTGCACTGGCTTCCACAGCTCCTGCCGAGAAAGACCGGACGAACGAAGTAGCCGCTCAGAGAGTTCAGCGGTCGGAAGACATAATTAAAGTTGAACCTCAAGGAGAATTGCTGAATGCAGTTCGGAAAGCCATGCCTGAAGACGGCATAGTGATCTCGGGCATGACCCAACTCGGATATTACGCTCGGGCCCACTATCCTGTTTACGAACCGCGCACGTTCATAACCTCGTCCTACTCAGGGAATTTAGGCTATGCCTATCCGACGGCTCTGGGGGCCAAAGTCGCTCAGCCGGACAAGGCAGTGGTCTGCTTATCAGGCGACGGCGGATTCATGTTTAACTCCCAGGAGATGTCGACTGCCGTAGCCCACAACATCAACGTGGTAGTGGTTGTTTTCAATGACAACGCCTATGGCAACGTGAAACGCGACCAGATGAACCAGTTCAGTGGTCGGACCATTGGCGTTGAACTGCACAACCCTGATTTTGTGAAATTAGCCGAAGCTTACGGCGCCAAGGGCTTCGTGGCCAATGGACCAGCTGAATTGGAGTCAACTTTGAAAGACGCCCTGGCTATGGACTCCCCGGTTTTGATCGAAGTGCCGGTAGGCCCAATGCCCTCGCCGTTCTTTAGGCCGTCGTAACTGCCTAAAGAATTGCAGGTGATTGCTTGACATAAAAATCAGCAAGCCATAGCCTTTGGATGTATATATCGGCCTCATGTAGGCTTGCACAAGGTGATGTATGACCACTGCCGAAACAACAAAATTGATTGTTCTAGACCCCAGTGCCGCTCCTCGGGAGATGACCCAAGCCATGGCTCCCGCGTTGGACGGCCTGGGTGGGCAATCTGTAGGATTTCTGTGGAACAGCAAGCCTAACGGCGATCTGCTCTTTGAGAGGTTAGAGAAGCTACTAAAAGAGAAATACGAGATTTCTAACGTGGTCTACAAACGTAAACCCACGGCCTCTATCCCCGCCAATGACGATATCATTGATGAATTGGCAGGGACAGTTCATGCGGTTATCGTCGGCTTAGCGGATTGAGGGTCTTGCACGTCGTGGAGTATCCACGACGCAGTGGAATTGGAAAAGCGCGGCGTCCGCACAGTGGTAGTAGGCACCGACCGGTTCAAGCGTCTGGGGGACTTGGAGCGGAAATCGCTTGGTATGCCCGATTTGACTATGGCGATCGCAGAGCATCCATTGGGAGGTCTGCAGCCCCAGAAACTCTTAGCTAAGGCTGACTGCCTCCTGAACCAGGTAGTTGAGGGCCTTATTGGTCGTCGTTAGTCGGATTCCTCATATGTGAGAAGATTTATTTTGGGCGGTCCATCATGGGCCGCCCTTCTAATTACGGAGGCAAATATTGGCTGATCTTATTTCAGACCATCTGGAAGTTGCCGATGATTTTGAGACCGTACAAGAACTGTATTTAGAACGAGGCTGGACTGACGGTCTGCCCATTGTTCCGCCTACCGCCGACAGAGTGGAGGCTATGCTGGCAGCCGCGTCGGTCAACCCTCAGGAAATAGTCGGCGAAATACCACCCAATTGGGGATCGGCTACGGTAGAGAAGCTGGCCATCAACACCGTCATGGCCGGCTGCAAACCAGATTACTTTCCCATTGTAATCGCGGCTATAGAGGCCATGTGTGATCCGGTGTTTAACTTGTACGCTATCCAGGCAACTACTCATCCGTGCGCTCCGTTGATAATCGTCAATGGCCCGATCTGTAAAGACCTCGGCCTACACGGCGGATCCGGTGCATATGGTCCAGGCTGGCGTCCTAACGCCACTATCGGGCGTGCGGTGAGGCTGGCCCAGTTGAATGTGGGTGGTGCTAGTCCTGGCGTAGGAGATATGTCCACTCAAGGGGCACCATCTAAGTACACCTATTGTGTGGCGGAGAACGAGGAGGCTAACCCTTGGGACGCCCTGCACGTCGAACGTGGCTTCAGAGCTGACCAGAGCACTGTGACCGTGTTAGCTGGCGAGCCTCCTCACAATATAAATGATCACTCGGGGAGCAGCGCAGAAGATATCTTAACCATCATTGCAGGGGCCATCTCCATTACTGGAGCTAATAACGCTTATACCGGTGGTGAGACACTTTTGGCTCTAGGCCCAGAGCACGCCGCGACCATCGCGGGTGACGGATTCGGTAAGAGAGAGATCAGGGATTGGTTACACCAGAACGCTCGGATTCCCCTGGAGCGCTACACACACGAGACTATGATCGAGCGATTCCAGAACATTCCAGATGGTCCCGTACCGATGGTGGTTGATCCCGAACTCCTTACGATCATTGTTTTAGGCGGGCCTGGTAAACATTCCTCGTGGGTGCCAACCTTCGGTGGTTCGACTCATTCAGCAACCAGGGAGGTCCGGCGATCGTAGTTAGCCTGCCCTACGTCGTCCGAAACGGTACATTGACCGGAAGTGTTGGAATGTTTGCATGCTGCAAACCGATACCTGCTGAGGTCTGTGCTGTGAATGAACTGACTAATATGAAGTGCTTCGAAAACTGCATTCCTGAGCGGGACAGGCAGAATGCTTCGGGTATTTACCACAGGTATATCGATCTGATAGGAGCCGTAATCCCGCTCACCTGTTGTAGTTGACAACAGTTTGCCGAAAGTTCGCTGGGATGAGAAGAACTCACCACGGATTTGGTCAAATATTCCTTCATAGTGGTAATGTAGGGTTCTAGATTCGGGTCATGGATGGGGGAGAGTTTTGAAAGTCCTGTTGATCGCGACAAACCGACATAGTCGGTGGATGGCCAACTATCAGGCCCAACCACTTCCATTGGGTTTGGCCTACATTGCTGGGTACTTGGATCCTGAGCGGCATCCCACAAAGATGCTGGACCTCATGTTCACAGACGACTATTTGGCTGAAGTCGAACACGCGGTGAATGATTTCCAGCCGGGCCTCGTGGGTTTGTCTATGCGCAACCTGGACAATGGCTCAAACCTGAATCCGGAATCGGTGCTGCCAATTACTAAGGAGGTAATCGACCGGATAAGGTCGATCAGCGATGCTACGATAGCCTGCGGAGGGCCTGCTTTCAGCGTTCTTCCGGAGGTGTGTTTTGATCTGGTCGGCCCTGATGTGGGCATCACTGGCAGCGGCGGAGATTCTTTCGCAGACCTGGCCGACCGTCTCGAACGTGGTGAGTCATATCGTGATCTGCCGGGCGCGGTCTATCGGGAGAACGGAGAAGTCATCGCGACTGAGCAACAGCAAACTTCGGGTGTGATGAAACCGCCTCGTCTAGAGGGACTGGACCTGGACCGGTACGCCGAGGCTGGGTTCGGTATCGGCGTCATTACCAAATGGTTCGGCAACCAGTCTGGCAGCGATCCTCACCGGGAGAACTTAAGGCCCATAAAAGATGTGATGGATGAAGTTAAGGAGATGAGCCATCGATTAGGATTAGGGAAATTTTTCTTTATATCGAATGGTTTTAACTTGCCCGTTGATCACGCCAAGGAATTTTGCCGCGTATTGATTGAATCTGATCTGAAAATAGAGTGGAACACTGCTCTGGCTCCAGAGGTTTGCGACTTGGAATTGATTGGACTGATGAAAGAAGCTGGGTGTGGTCTAGTGATAATCGGAGACTTGGTCGTTGACGCTCGTGATCCGGAGGATTTGGCTTTCCGCTTGGATCGTATGTATCAGATTTGCTGCTTGTGTGAAGAAGGCGGTTTGCCCTACACCGTGGGGCAGACATTCGGAGCTCCAGGAGAGACCAAAGGAACTGTTGAGCAAAAGTTAGAGTTCCTCCGTAGTCTCAAACCCGCTCTGGCCAACCTTAGGGTAGGTATCCGAATGTTACCAGGGTCACATTCAGCTGAACAGGCGAGGTCCGAAGGTCGAGATTTTTCCGATGCCGACCTGGTTTTGCCAACCTTTTATGTTGCTGATTCGGTTAAGGAATGGATCGGAGACTACTTAAAGGCTGAGGCCAGCCAAAATTTGGCTTGGAGCGTTGACTAAGGATTTTTTCGATCCAGGTAAGTTCGGTGCGGTTAATGCGCTAAATTTGCGGGTGAAGTGGCGCCGAAGCCATCGTGCTCCTAATAGGGAACTGTTCCTCGGCCTCACACAGCTGAGGCGGTTTAAAAGATACAATCAATTTAAAGACCTATAGCGTAGCAAGCCCGGCGAGGGTCTCCTCCAGTACTTAGGTTACCGGTTCTTTGGTCGCGGACAGATACAGTTGCTCCCAGACCGCAGTTGGCGGCCCATCCTATTTCGTGCCCTCTGGCCCGTAGAGCGTCGGCGGTGCTTTCCGGTATGCCGGGTTCCAGGTCTAGTTTTCCGGGGAGATAGGTGTGCGGGAAGAACGAATTCTCCACGTTCTGGCTGGCGAACCTTGGTGCCTCCACAGCTTGTTGAGGGTCCATTCCAAAGACCATCGTATTCAATATTAGTTGTACGTTGGCCTGGGCTTGGTTGTCGCCACCAGGACAACCTATGGTCATCACTGGTTTTCCGTCTTTCTTGGCAATGTAATTGATCAGTGTGGTGCGGGGCCTTTTACCTGGCATAACCACGTTGGGGTGACCTTCTTCGCAGTTGAACATCTCGATACGAGTACTTAAGGCGCATCCGAGCTCTGGGAAGAACACGGATTTGGCGAACGCACCTCCGCTGATGGTTCCGTTGACCATGTTACCTTTGTCGTCCAGCACCGATACATGTGTTGTGCCTTCGTGAGATGAGGAATCTGTGATGCCGTTACCTGAAGCTGTCATCGCCTTTGCTGCTGGCACAGACCCGACTCCATTAGAGTATTTCCAAGGGTCGCCTGCGGATGCTTGCCCTGAAAATGCCCGTTCGGGATCAATGAGCCCGACACGTTCGGCTGCGTACTCCTTGGAAAGTAAGCCGTCCATGGGAACTTCGGCGTAATTGGGGTCAGCGTAATAGGCTTCGCGGTCACCGAATACTAGGTTCAATGCCTGAGAGACCGTGTGTATGTATTCTGGGCTGTTATGACCCATGGCTTTAAGGTCGAAATGTTCTAAAAGGTTCAAAGTCTGTTGAACCATGGGCCCTTGGGTCCAGGAGTCGTGTCCGAGAATTTCATGCTCTTCGAAGGTAGTGGATACTGGCTCGCCGAATTCGCTGCTGTAGTTGGCTAAGTCTTCCATGGTCAGGATCCCGCCGACCTTGGCCGATGATTCTACAATGGTCTGGGCTACTGATCCTTTGTAAAAGACGTCACGGGCCGCGTTCAATCCGGCGATACGGTCTACTGATTCGGCAGCGTCGGACATGGCCCTCAGAGTGTTGGCCAGACCTGTTTGAACCAGCATAGACCCTGGTTCAGGCACTTGGCGGTTGTCGAAGAAGACGTCCCAACCGCCAGGAGGGTAGTTGTCGAACTGGATCGGAGTGCTCGCCGACTTAAGGCGCTCTAGCATGTATTCATAGTTGGGGATACCTTCTTCAGCGTACTCGATGGCTGGCGCGAGTATCTGGTCGAATGGCATGCTGCCGTAACGCTTCAGCATGGATATATAAGCATCAACTATCCCAGGTAAGGTGAAGGAAAGATGCGCGTCTTTGCCTGGTCCTGTTGGAATACGGTCAAAACCTTGGGACTTGTAGAACTCTGCCGTTGCTTTTCCAGGTGCCGTGCCCTGTCCACTAAGAGACAGCAGGTCTCCGCTGGCCGAGTCGTATAACATGAACACGCCTTCGGCGGCTAATGAGTACGAAGCGATGGGCTCAACTACCGCAGCAGCTATTCCTGCGGCTACTAGGGCGTCGAATGCGTTTCCTCCGTTCAGCAGTATACGCATGCCAGCCATGGAAGTGAGGTAGTGACCGCTGGATATAACGCCTTTGGTTGAGCGTACTACTGGACGTCCGGTGTCGGGCAGTTTGACGTCACCTTGTTCTAATTCGTAGTGCGGCGTTTGAATGGCCATCAAGGACTCCTGGTGAAATCGATTGTTGTACTTTCCGAACCGGGCAGAACTTTCACGACATAGGATTGGTAGAAAAGGTGGTCGGGGTGATAGGATTTGAACCTACGGCCTCTGCGTCCCGAACGCAGCGCGCTACCCCTGCGCTACACCCCGACTTTCCCTGATACATGCCTGCTTCCCAGCCGGAATGGGGCTCTAACCAGGGCCAGCGTATTATACCTCAACTTACGAGTGCGGTGGGGGTTTAAACGTGTTTGCACTATTTCTTACTGGCTCAGCATCTCGAGGACTTTCTCTTTCAGGATGCTGCTGTCCAGGGCCCCGGTCCACTTGTTGAATATATCGCCATTTTGGTCGATGAAGATTGTAGTGGGCATGCCCAGGACTTTATAGTTTTCGATCACGTCTGCATCGGCGGTAAACCCAGCAGGGTAGGCTGCTCCCAGTTCCGAGAGAAGGGATTTGGCATCATCTGTATTGCCCAAACCGGTGAACTGGCCAAGGTCAACTCCTATGAGCAGTGCACGGTTTTCGAACTCGTCGTTAAATTTCTGGAGGTCGGGCATCTCGGCTCGGCAAGGAGGGCACAATCCTGCCCAAAAGTTGAGTACGATAGGTTTGGAGCCAAACAAGCTGTGGAGGTTGATTTTCTGTCCACCCACCGCGTCCTGGCCCTGGAACATTGTTACGGCAAAGTCAGGAGCCTGGTTCTTTGAGCCTTCGGAGCTGCCTACAGCGCTGGTATATTCGCCAGCGGTGGTGCTGCAAGCCGTGGCACAGACCGTAAATATCATTGCTACTGGAAGTAGCAAATAGAGACTGACTTTAGTGGCTTTAAACTCCTCCAGAATTCCTGCCAATGTGCCCTCCGTCGCTCATCTGAATTAGTGATTTCCAAAGCCATCTCTGATCGGTGGCTTTAGGATGATTATCCATTAGTGGAAGCGACAGCCTTGCGTGAAGACTTGTCAGTCGGCGGAAAGCGGATCTGTTAACGCTGAGACGCTCTCTTGGAAAACCAAAAACCGCTCTAGGACTCTGGTCAGCCTGGACAACCATTCGTCACCTAGTCGTCGAAGCGGCATCTGCATCTGAGTATTGCCGACCTGCACTGACGGTCCCAACGCGCGTTGAAGTGGCACCTTTGCCCCTCCTACTGGAGTGCGCAAGGAAAGGACGATTGCGTCATTGCCTTGAACGATGGATTCCACTCCAACATCTGCGGCTAATGCTCGCAGAGATGCTAAAGTCAGCAGGTTCTCAACCTCTTCGGGTAGTGGCCCGAATCGGTCTCTGAGCTCGTCTCGGATTTCAGGGATATAGTCAGCGTCGGTCATTTTGGCTAGACGTTGGTAGACCGCCAGCCGGGTGGGGAGATGATCAACGTAATTCTCAGGGATTCGGGCATTCATCGGCAGTTCGATCCTAGGCAGGTCATCAGGGATCTCTGTCTCGTCGGTTGAACCGCCCTCTCCTTCCAACTCGCGTACCGCTTCGTTCAGTAACTGGGTATATAGGTCGAGACCCACTTCCTGGATATGTCCGCTCTGGGAGGCACCCAAGATGTTGCCGGCTCCGCGAATTTCCAAGTCACGCATGGCTATGCGGAACCCAGCGCCTAGCTCAGATGCTTCCAGGATAGCTTGGAGTCTATGCTCGGCCGCCTCTGTGATACGCCTGCCTCTGGGAGCCATCAGATAGGCGTAGGCACGGTGTTCGCTTCGGCCCACGCGGCCTCTGAGCTGGTACAACTGGGCCAATCCGAACCGGTCGGCGCGTTCCAGTATCAAGGTGTTCACGTTGGGCATGTCCAGACCTGACTCAATGATGGTGGTGCAAACTAAGATGTCAGCTTCTCCATTGGCGAAATTCATCATTACGTCTTCTAGTTCCGACTCTGCCATCTGGCCGTGTCCGACCATAATCCGGGCCTGGGGTACGATCTTGCTAATCTCAGCTGCAGCTTGGTGGATGGTACGGACTCGGTTGTGCAGATAGAAGATCTGGCCGCCCCTTTCCATCTCTCGCAGAATGGCTTCTTTGATCACGTCTTCCGAATACTCAGAAACAAACGTCTTTACCGGCAGTCTCGCTTCGGGAGCCGAATCCATGGTGCTCAAATCTCGGATTCCGGCTAGCGCCATGTTGAGTGTCCGGGGGATAGGAGTGGCACTCAAGGTCAACACGTCCACTTGTTGTCGAAGCTGTTTCAGGCGTTCTTTGTGGCTAACACCGAAGCGCTGTTCCTCATCCACCACCGCCAGGCCTAAGTTCTTGAAGTGCACGTCCTTTTGCAGCAGACGATGGGTGCCGATGACTATGTCTACGCTCCCGTCTTTTAGACCGTCAATGACTTCCTGTTGCTCTTTAGGAGTTCTGAACCGGCTCAGTACTTCTACCCGGACTGGAAAAGGACTCAGCCTTTCGCTAAATGTAGAGTAATGCTGTTGCGCCAGGACAGTAGTAGGGACCAATATGCCTACTTGCATGCCGTCGTTCACCGATTTGAATGCGGCCCGCAGTGCGATCTCGGTTTTACCATAGCCGACGTCACCGCAGATAAGACGGTCCATGGGACGACTAGTTTCCATGTCACTCTTGACTTCGACGATAGCTCTAGCCTGATCTGGCGTCTCAACAAATGGGAACGAGTCTTCTAGTTCCTGCTGCCAGACGGTGTCCCCACCATGTTCGTGGCCTTCAGCGAGCGCGCGGGCGGCGTTAACGCGTAATAGTTCCTGGGCCATCTCCCTAGTTGCGCTTTTCACCCGGCTCTTCACCCGGGCCCATTCCGCCGTGCTAAGTCGTGTCAGCGACGGTGGTTGATCCTGAGCACCTACGAAGGCCGATACCCTGTCCAAGTGGTCGGTAGGTACGTAGAGTTTGTCGTTTTCGGCATATTCAAGGATGAGGTATTCTTTTTCGTCTTCGTCGTCGCCGATTTGTGTGGTCCCTGCGAACCTGGCTACGCCGTGATCGATATGCACCACGTGAGCACCGGGCACCAGGTCGGCTAGCACCACTTCTGGCCCGTGTTCTGCCTTGCGGCGGCGAGTGTAGCGCTGTTCTTTCACCGTGCCGAAGAGCTCGGAATCGGTTAGGACTACCAACGTGCTGGCCTCGCCATTGAGGCCCGGCAGATCCACGGTCCATCCGTCCCTTAGAGCACCGGGCAGCAGATAGACTTGTCCGGGACTGGGAGGGTTTTCGAGGGTCTCTACCAGTGTCACCTCAATACCTTCTTGTTCAAGAATCTCGGAGACGCGACGTTGGTGCTGGGTTATTGCCACCACCGCGAAGTTAGATTCTTGGTGGCGCCGAATGTCTACGGCTAGTTGTTCTAGCTTTCCGTAATATGGCGTGGACGGCCGGAATATCTTGTCTTCGTCATCGGCCACCCAGGCATGGATTTGCGTCTGGTGGACGCTGGATAATTGGTTGTAGAAGGTTTCCCAGCCCATGTGTGGTGACGGGAAATTGACGGGCAACTCGCCCCTGTCTTCCCGCGCTTCTCGCATGCGTTCGAAGCGCTCTTCTAGCTCCAGGGCTTCGGCTTCAATCCTGCCATAGCGCTCCAGAACCACTAGGCCGGTGTTCCCGACGTATTCCAACAAATGTGATTGGTTCACCAGTCCGTTATAGAAAGACATGGTCTCAGGGTTAGGCAAAGACGTGAGTTGAGACAGCTCTTCGGCCATGCGATCTCGGACTTCGCCTCCGCACTTGCCGTAGTCCAAGGCCTTTATCATGGCTTCGACTGTCGCCTGGTGGGCGAGGTTGGGCAATTGCTCTCTGGCTGCCGCTAGGCGGACTTCTTCGTAGGGTCCAATAGACCTCTGAGATATAGGGTCGAAGTTACGGATTGTGTCGATTTCGTCGTCCCAGAGTTCTATGCGTATCGGCCATTCGGCGCCGGTCGGATAGATGTCCAGGATGCCTCCGCGATGGCTGAAACTCCCAGGGGTCTCTACTACAGGTTCGTTATGGTAGCCGAGGTCTAGCCATTGGCTGAGTACGTCACTGATCCTGATACGATCGCCTTTTCGCCAGACGCTGAGATTCCCGGTGGCTGGCAATATTCCGGCCATCAACTCTGGCGACAATGTGTATAGCAGCGCTGAGCCTATTGAGCAGACTAAGAGAGGTTGTGTTGTTACGTCGGATCCGCCGAGTTTTCCTGCTCGAGCTAATGCAGCCAAGGCTGTAAGCCGTTGGTTGACAGTGTTTGCGTCAACCGCCAAACGTTCAAATGGCAAGACTTCCGGCTCGGGAAGATGGTATATGGGCTGGTCTTCGCCAAGATAAGTGAGCAATTGGTCGTGGAGACGGCGGGCGTCATCGGGTCGGGGCGTCACAACTAAGATTGGCCCTCTCTGGCGGCACCATAGAGATGCCAGGAAGGCTGCACGGGCCCCTTGACGGATAGTTAACTCGGACTCGCTGTCTCCTATTACAGTGGCGTCAACGTTCCCCTTATGCTCGGGGTGATGGTCCAGTAACTCCAGAACTCCCTTTAGACTCATCTAGTTGGCTTGAACTCCAGGCTGGCCCGGGACAACGGGTCAATTTCAAAATAGCACGTCGGAAAAGGGGCTGGAAACGGAGCCAGCCCCTTTTAAACTATTCTATGGCTTGGGAGACCTTGTTACAAGCAAAAGTTGATCCAGTTACAAAACTTAGAATCCAAGGGTGCATGCTATAATATTTGACGAGCGTAGCAGCCTCGTACCAACCATTTTTTAGCTGCCTTCACGCTGTTACTTGACCGAAAATGCACAGAGCTAGCCAACCAAACAAGGCTGAAAAAAGCTTGGAATCCGATGCTCTTCGCCACCGCCGCATAGTTGTTAAAGCAGGTACGGGTGCCCTGACCGGCCCTGATGGTCTGGACTCCCAGGTCATGGCGGACCTGGTGCGACAGATTTGTCGTGTGCGTGACGCTGCCGGTGAGGTGCTGTTAGTGACATCAGGTGCCATAGCAGCAGGTCGTTCGGCTTTAGGACAGTCTAGAGAGGAATTAGAACACGACATATCATCGCGTCAGGTGTTTGCCGCGGTGGGCCAAAGCCACCTGATGCACACGTATCAGGAGATGTTCGCAGTCCATAACGCCAAAATTGCCCAAACACTTCTGACCATCGGCGACCTTTCTGATCGGCGGTCTTACCTGAACGTTGGTAACACTCTTCTTAGGCTTTTAGAACTCAGGGTACTTCCAGTGGTCAACGAGAACGACGTCGTAGCAGTAGATGAGATTGGTGAGGTGTTCGGGGACAATGACCGCCTTTCTGCGTTGGTCGCAAACTTGGTGGACGCTGACCTACTAGTGGTGTTGACCGACACAGACGGTCTGTATTCTGCTGATCCTCGTATCGACCCAGATGCCACCCTCATAACAGAAGTGGACACGGTAGATTCTGACATAGAGGCGTTAGCCGGCGAGGAACTTCACCCCTGGGCCAGGGGTGGTATGGCAACTAAACTGGAGGCGGCTAAGTTGGTGACTACTTCGGGCATACCCATGGTGATGTGTCATAGTAGGGCCGAAGATGCCGTCATACGTGCCGCTAAAGGAGAGCCTGTAGGTACTTTTTTTAAGCCCGCGAACGGCAAAATGGAAGCCCGAAAGCGATGGATGTTGAGTGGCATTTCTCAGCGAGGCAAGATAGTTGTGGACAATGGAGCAGTTGGAGCCCTGGCCAAAGATCATCGGAGCCTTTTGCCGGCAGGCATTCAGTCCGTTGAGGGTGATTTTAGCCGCGGTGAATCCGTTTTCGTGGTGGACTGTAAGGGCATCAAGATAGCTTGCGGTATTGCTAATTACGCAGCCAGGGATATTGGTATGATCAAAGGACTCCGCTCTGATTGCATCGAAGAGACTCTGGGCTATCATTACGGCCAAGAAGTCGTACATCGCAACAACCTGGTGCTCCTCTGATATGACTATCCAGACAGTTCAAAACTTACATGCTCTTGGTCAAGCTGCCCAGAAAGCCGCTCGGAAGCTGGCCAGGCTGTCCACCGAGGATAAGAACGCTGTATTGATGAATTTAGTCGACTTGCTTCGTTCTGATCAGAAAGACGTTCTAGAGGCTAACAGAGCGGACTATGAAGAAGCTGAATCCGAAGGGTTGGAAGAGTCTTTGTTGGACAGGCTGCTTCTCACCAGTGATCGACTTAACGGCACAGCCGATGAGATTCAACGAGTGGCAGAACTTCCAGACCCAATAGGCGAGGTTATTGAAACTTCATCGCTGCCTAACGGACTGACGACCAGCCGTCGCCGAGTACCTCTAGGAGTTGTTGGCAGCATCTACGAGTCACGGCCCAACGTGACTATTGATATCTTTGGACTTTGCCTCAAGTCTGGTAATGCTTGCATCTTGCGTGGCGGGAAAGAGACAATTCGTTCAAACACAGCCCTGGTGACGGTGCTGAGAAAGGCCCTCACGAAGGCCGGCGTTACGACTGATGTTGTCCAGTTCGTGGATAACCCTGACCGAGTATTGGTGGACGCCATGCTTAAGATGGATGGTTATATAGACTTGTTGGTGCCTCGAGGTGGTGCCAGTCTGGTGAAGTTCGTAGCTGAGAATGCCACAATGCCAGCGGTTACTGGTGGAATCGGAGTTTGCCATACCTATGTAGACAGATCAGCAGACTTAGAGATGGCTGCAGAGATAGTACATAATGCCAAGGTCAGGCGCCCCTCAATCTGCAACGCTCTGGATACTCTGCTGATACATTCGGAAGTTGCTGTGAACGGTTTGCCGATTATCGCTAAAGCCTTATCGGCGTCAGGCGTGGAATTGCGCTGCGATAACCGGGCTCTGAGTATTCTCGGTCCCCACAGTTCAGAAGTGGCAATACCGGCCAATGAAGACGACTGGGGTAGAGAATTTTTGTCGTTGACCGCTGCTGTGAAGGTTGTTGACTCGTTCAATGATGCTCTTGAGCACATTGAGACCTACGGCTCTGGCCACTCAGAGGCGATAGTGACTGAAGATAAGAGCGCAGCCACCAGGTTTCTCGACGAAGTGGATGCAGCAGCAGTTTATGTGAATGCTAGTACCCAATTCACTGATGGCGGACAGTTCGGCCTTGGCGCAGAAGTAGGCATCAGCACTCAGAAGTTCCACGCTCGCGGTCCGATGGGGCTCAAAGAGTTGACTTCCTACAAGTGGGTCGTGGTGGGCAAAGGACAAGTTCGACCTTAGCCGCGATAACCACGCACTCTGGAGGATATCTTTGTCTGATTTAAACTTTGAACGTGAAGTGCGCACGCCTCATTCCGAGGCCTACTTGATTATGGAACTGGACCGACAAGTAGGACGTGTAGACATCCATTTTACGCCTGAGATGGTCCATGCCGCTGTCTCGGTGGATGAGAGTTTGACCCAGGAAACCATTCAGCAGATCATAGACACCATGGATGAAAATATTGTCGATGCTGTGGGTATCAACCGCGGTAACTTTGTGGTTCATATCTTCCAGGGTCGTGAAACCGATGTGCTCAGCGATGATAGCGAGAACGAGTTCAGCGAAGATGGCAGCGACCACTGATCTAGGCATCTTTCAATCGCTGAGTGATTGTGCCCTCGGGCCATACCTCGTGGTATTTAGAGTGGGCGATGTTCTTCCTCTGACATCGGCATCGTGAAACCGATCGAGGCATATTCAATGAAATCAGAGTATCGGGTGAAAATTGTGTCTTAATACATCATTAATATGTTGAGATTTGATTTCATGGCCGAATTTACTTACCAATACCAATTGCCATCTCTCTAAACACCTTCGATGCTATACTCACACCCGCATTTAATCCTAGAACTACGGTATAAATTCAGACTTGGTTATAGACGCTCATTGCCACATCTTGCCGCCTTCTTTTCGTGATCGGAGAGACGAAATAGCCGAACGTGATGCTACGTTTGCGATGCTGTTGGCCGATTCCAAATCGGTTATCGCCACTGTAGACGACTTGCTTTCAGCTATGGATCGAAACGGAATTGACCGCGCAGTTGTCATGGGAATGGGCTGGGCAAACTTTGATGTGGCAACCGAAGCCAACGACTATATTATCCAGTCCGTTGCTGATAACCCTGACCGTTTAAGCGGCTTTTGTTCCGTTAACCCAGTCTGGGGAGAGCAGGCATACAACGAGGCGAAACGTTGTATGGCCGCCGGACTGGCTGGTATTGGAGAATTACACTCGGACACTCAAGGTTTCGATATCACCAGCGTCTCTGAGATGGCGCCAATCATGGAGTTGGCCCGCGCCGACGCGTTGCCCGTGCTGGTCCATGGCTCTGAGCCGGTAGGCCATCAGTACCCCGGTAAGGGCACTGCCTCTCCTGAGAAGCTCTACCGTTTCATTCAGAACTTCCCGGGTAACCCCATTATATGTGCCCATTGGGGTGGCGGACTGCCGTTCTATGCACTGATGCCTGAAGTCAGAGAGTCCCTTAAATTGGTGTACTTCGACTCTGCTGCGTCGCCCTTTCTATATAGTCCTGAGGTCTTTCCTGTCGTAGCGGAACTTGCTGGGGCTGGAAAGGTCCTTTTCGCAAGTGATTTCCCTTTACTGGATATGTCACGCCCTTTGGAACAGATTCGCGGCATGAGTTTGGATCCAAATGTGGAAGACCGCCTGCTTTCAAGGAACACTGCGAAGCTACTTCGGTTGTGACTGCAGAAGACCAAGAACTGAATGAGTTCGTAACGCTACCTGACTACATTCGGGAAGGCCTTGCGATCCTGTTCGTCGGTTTGAACCCGTCACAGTACTCGGCTGCAGTGGGACACTACTTCGCGAACCCTCGCAATCGTTTTTGGCCGGCCTTTAACCTGTCGGGGTTGCTTACTAGGCAAGTAACTGCAGAGGAAGACTCATCGCTGCTTGACGATGGAATTGGTTTCACCGATGTTGCTAAGCGGCCCACTCCGATGGGATCAGGACTTCGGGCCGACGACTTTCGACAATGGGCACCTGTACTTAGACAGAAGATAATCAAATTCTCTCCGAGGTTGGTCTGTTTCCATGGCCTGATGGCCTACAAAGCCTACCTACAGCACGGTGAAGGCGTGAAAGAGAAACCTGATTTGGGTTTGCAGGAGCGGAGGATAGGGTCATCTGATGTCTTTGTAGTACCCAATCCCAGCCCGGCCAACGCAAAATACTCGTTGACCGACTTGTCTGAGTGGTACAGTCGGCTTAGAGAGGCCAGCCGACTGTGATCCCTGTAGCTAAAAAGAATGTCAGGTCGTTCATCGCAATCCCCGTCCCGGAGTTTGGTATTCATGCTTTGGAAGAGGCGGTCGACATGCTGGAACCTGAGATAGGCAGATACGTCCGCTGGGTACGCCCTGAAGGAATCCACTTGACCCTTAAGTTCATGGGCGAAATCCCAATTGCAACAGTAGAGAAAGTACTAAAAAGCTTGCCGGAAGCAGTTTTGGGGTCAAGTCCATTTTCGTTAGCTATCAAAGGGTTCGGCGTCTTCCCGAATCCACGTCGTCCGAGGGTGCTGTGGGCGGGATTGGATGGTGATTTAGAGACTCTCTCGAAGCTGCAGTTAGTAGTGGACGACAAGGTTGGCATGCTTGGACTGCCCAAAGAACAACGCACCTTTTCCCCTCATTTAACTCTAGGACGGGTTCGGCGAGATGTATCTCAAGGCGAGTTGCTCAAGATTGGCGAATTAATGTCGTCTGTCGAGCTGCCTACCACTTTGAAGTGGAATGCTGACGTAGTCAATCTGATGCGTACCGAACTTGACCCAGGTGGCTCCAGGCATTACTTGGTTGGCTCGGCGAAAATAGGAGGGAGGTAATGGACCGCGTTAGCACCACAATACAGCCGGTGGCGCCCTTTGATTTTGAGCTTACGGCTGGTTATCACACTTACTTTCAAAGTCGATATGGCACCGACACAATGGAAGGCGGCGTATACCACAGGCTCTTAGATCTCGGAGACAAGTTGGTTCTGGCATGTGTGAGCTCTTCCGGCACGGTGGATGCCCCTGCATTGTCTTTGGAGTTACAAGGGCCTGATTTGCGTTCTGAAGACGTTGATGCGGCCAGGTGCAAGGTCTCCTGGCTTTTGGGCGTGTGTCAGGATCTGTCGCCATTCTACGCATTGGCGCGGTCCGATAAGGCGATGGCAGAACTAGTGGAAGAATTCTACGGATTGCACTTGCCCCACACGGCTACTGTCTTTGAAGCCTTAATGTTAGCAGTTGTGGGTCAGCAGATATCCACCAGCGTTGCTCGAATCATACGAACCCTGTTGATCGAGACTTTCGGACTTAGCGCCGAATACGATGGTGAGACCTACTACGCATTTCCAAGGCCAGAGTCTATATGGGCGTCGTCCCCTGATGAACTCCGTACAAAGAAACTCACGCAGAGAAAAGCAGAGTACCTTCATTCTTTGGCGGGTTCGACATTGGATACTTCAGTCGGCCTGGAAAGCCTGGACCAATTATCAGACGCTGAGATAGTAGCTAAACTGGTTTCCTTGCGGGGCGTAGGACTTTGGACTGCACAGTGGGTATTGATACGGGCAATAGGTCGCCCAAATGCTCTTCCTTTGGGCGACCTGGCCTTAAGACGTATAGTGTCCCGCCTGTTTACGGACGGCGAGGATGTAACTGATGCGGAGGTTGAAAATATAGCTCAGCGATGGTCTCCTTACCGCACTTTTGCTACTGTTTATCTGTTCAGTGCCCTGAGAACAGGGGTCAGATGACCGGAATCGCAGATGGTTGGAGAGCAACATGCCCTTTTTAGGACTTAGGTTGGGCAATGAAACCCAAATGACTACTGCCGAGGTACAGAGTTTAGGCTCTTTGGCGGAAGAATTGGGTTACGGAGAGTTGTGGATGACTGAGGGCTCGGGGCGAGACTCACTGACCCAACTCACCGCCATAGGTTCAGTCACCAGCCGTATCGGTCTTGGGACCGGCATATTGCCTATGTTCTCCAGGACGCCTCTTGTCACGGCGATGTCTGCCGCTGGGCTGGCTTCTGCATCCGACGGGCGGTTCATTTTAGGTTTAGGAGTCGGAAACCGACTTGCTACTGAACATGGGCATGGCGTGGCCTATGACCAGCCGATACACCATTTGACGGATATGGTCCATATCGTGCGTGCCTTGTTAGCAGGCGAAGATGTCACTCATGAAGGCAAAGCAATTACAGTAAACGCTGCTACCTTGGGTGGAGCTAAGCCTCGAACTAAAGTTCCCATCTACATAGCAGCATTGGGGCCCCGGATGCTGCAACTCGCCGGTGCTATAGCCGACGGGGTATTGCTCAGCTGGACGGCTGCCAGTTATGTAGAACAGGCCATTCAACTGGTGCAAGATGGTGCAATTAAAGCCGGAAGGGACCCGTCTGATGTAGCCATATCAGGATACTTGCGAGTTGCAGTTACCGAAGATTTGGTAGCTGGACGGGCTAGCTTGAAGCGAGAAATAGCTAGGTATGCCGGCGGTTCTCACTATCAAAATTTCTTCCGTAGGACCGGTTTCGACGATGAGATGTCTGTAGCTTCGGCGACCCGGGATCATTCTGACAATCCAGCCATGGCGGCAGCCATAAGTGAGAAAATGCAATCAGAATTAGGAGTTGTTGGATCGGCCAAGGTGTGCCATGCGCATATAGACCAACTGAGAAAATTAGGACTTACGAAACCAGTAATAGCGCCGCTTACTGTTGGAGACTTGATGGATTCGTACGAGCGTACTATAAGGGCTATTGCGCCCTAATAAATAAACAGATCACTTGGGTGAGATATGTCCTCTGTATTGGTTTTCGTTTTTGACGGTCTTCAGCCTGATCAGGTTACCCCACGGCTGATGCCGAACCTGTCAAATTTCGCAGCTTCCGGGGTAACTTTTGCCAACCACCACGCCGTGTTTCCGTCCGTTACCCGTGTCAACTGTTCGAGCATGGTCACCGGTATGTATCCCGGAGGACATGGCTTGTCTGGAAACAGGCTTTTGATCAGGGAATTTGACGCCGATAATCCTATGGGTGCCATGGAACCAGAATTGAACAAGGTTGCAATGGCTGGTGTCCCAGTGCTCTTGGCTCCCACTTTGGCTGAAATCTTGAATGACCAAAAAAAAGAGTATGTTGCGATTGGTATAGGTACCAGCGGGAACGCATATCTGCATAATCCGACAGCCGAAGATTCGGGCGGGGCGACTATTCATCCAACGTTTTCTCTGCCTAGAGATCTCTATGAGTCTTTGGTTGACCGATTTGGTCCGTGGCCAGAAGAACAGGGGCCTAATACGCCTAGATTGGCACATGCCGCCCGGATCCTTAAAGAGTATGTGCTTCCTGAACGGAACCCGGCAGTGGCTTTGGTTTGGTGTTCTGAACCAGATAAATCTCAACATGCGGCCGGGGTTGGTTCGCTACTATCTGACAGTGCCGTCAGGGAAGCGGATGGCCAGTTTGGGGATATCATCCGGTGGCTTGAGGAAACTGGACGGGCGGAAGATACGAATGTCCTAGTCGTTTCAGACCATGGCTATTCGACCGTCACTGAAACTGTCAATATTGAACTATTGGTAAGGGCAGCCGGTTTTTCGTCCGGAGAAGTAGCGGTTGCCCAAAATGGTGGAGCTTCCCTCTTTTACACACTGCCCGGAGATTTGGAGACCGCGCGTCGGCTGGCTCTTTGGCTTATGAGACAGTCTTGGTGTGGCACTATCACAGCTTCCGATGCTGTGGCGGGCATAACTGGTACTTTGCCTGCATCGTTGGTTGGCAACGAAGGCCCACGGGCGCCCGAACTCACCGTATCATTCCTTTGGGACTCAACGGTCAATGAAGCAGGTTATTCCGGTACCGCCTATGCGGCCTATGGCGAACCAGGTACTGGCCAACACGGGTCGATGAGTCAGCATGAGATGAATAATATATTGTTCGCCGCAGGTCCGGCATTCAGATCGAATATCAGGTCACTTATTCCCTCAGGGAATACGGACCTGGCTCCAACCATACTTAGAATTCTAGGCCTTTCGGGGTACGGAAATATGCACGGAAGAGTCTTGGAAGAGGCGTTGTCCGGTTGCCCAGAAACGGAGGACATAGATTGGCGTACTGAAACCCACCGATCAGAGGTTAATCTGGGTGGTGACATCTATCGGCAGGAGATACAAATATCCACTGTGGGTACTACCTCGTATGTCGACATGGGTAATCGAGCGAGTTAGTGAGTTGTAACACCTATCTAGACTCCTATATTTGTTCGACTTAACAGTCATGATAACGCCAAGAGCCGGATTCAATTAGATACAACTGCAATTGAGGCCCCCAGATTAACTTACCGTTAAGCTCCCATATTTCCTCAACGTAGGCCCAGGGTGAAGTCCAACTTTCCAAGTTGTAATGCCGGTCGGCTTCTTGGAGGTCCTGTAACTCCATTTTTGTCATTTCTAGAAACCAAGGTCGTACAACTTCATATACCGCTCCCTTGTATTCAGCCAAGGGAGTTTCGTTTCGACAAATTACAGACCAACTGCCGTACAAGCCTTCTAATGCCTCGGTAGTTACATCATTGACCAAAAACCATTCAGCTCGATTGTTAGCGAGCACAAGCAACTGCTCGTGCATCTTGGAATCTAACTCAACCCCGGCTGGAGAATAAGTGCTCTCACTGGATTGTTTGGAATTGTTATTGGCGTTACAAGCGCCGAGCACTATCAGCAATAATAATATAGTTAGTATCGCGAAAATCTTAAATGAGGCCACGGCGATTTCCTTTGGACCTTTCGGAGACTTATAGAACAGAACTGGTGATTCAGATGCGAGAGGTTTGATAGAGATAAACTCATGCTCTTTATGTTGAATACCGAGAGCATGGGTTTATCTCTTGTATGTGTAATATGCTCAGATATTGAGTGTGTAAGAGAAAGCGCGGTTTGCTCCTACCCTTTCAACATTTTCATCAGTTGCATTGGATTACGGGACTTCGACATCTGCTTCATCAATTTCTGAGTTTGTTTGAACTGGTTAAGCAGTTGATTCACGTCTGCAGGAGTGGTGCCACTTCCTTTGGAAATACGGCGGCGGCGGCTGCCATTTAGGATCTCGGGTCTCTGCCGTTCTTGTGGGGTCATCGACCGAATTATGGCTTCTATGCGTTCGACTCGCCCGTCGTCTAGGTCGCCCATAGGCATCTTTTTACTGAGCTGTCCCATACCGGGAATCATCTCCATTACGGAAGAGAGGGAGCCCATCTTTTTAACACTCTGAATCTGGGTTAAGAAGTCCTCGAGATCAAAACTGGCCTGACGGAATTTGCGCTCCATCTCCTCAGCCTGCTTCTCATCCACCGCCTCCTGGGCCTTCTCAATGAGCGTTAGAATGTCGCCCATGGCTAGGATACGGGAGGCTAGTCGGTCGGGGTGGTAGGCTTCCAGACCGTCAGGCCGTTCTCCAACTCCTAGGAACTTGATGGGTACACCGGTCACGCGAGTTATGGATAGAGCTGCACCTCCGCGGGCATCACCATCCATTTTGGACATGATCAAACCAGTGAGATCCACATGTTCGTGGAACCCTTCGGCGGCGTTGACGGCTTCTTGGCCTGTCATGGCGTCGACGACCAAGATCACTTCTTTGGGATTGACGGTCTTCTTGACATCTCCCAGTTCCTGCATTAGATCTTCGTCGATCTGCAGCCGGCCACCGGTGTCTATGATGGCCCAGTTGACTCCCAACTGCCGGGCCTTTTCCAGGCCGTTCTTGGCAACTTGGACAACCGTGGAAGATTTGGGGTCTTCCGAATAGACCGGTATATCTAACTGTTTGCCTAGTGTCTCTAATTGTTGAATCGCGGCTGGTCGACGAAGGTCAGCGGCGATGAGCAGCGACTTGTGATTTTCTCGACGTAGGTGGAGGGCCAACTTGGCGGCGGTGGTGGTCTTACCAGACCCTTGCAGTCCCACCAGCATAATAGCCGTAACTGGTTGGCTAGATAGAGTCAAGGAATTGTCGCCGCCGCTGAGTAAGTCGGTCAATTCTTCTTGAACTATCTTCACGACCTGCTGGCCAGGTGAGAGACTTTCAAGAACATCGGATCCTATGGCACGCTCTTTTACTGCGGCCACGAAATCCCTGGCAACGCGGAAATTGACGTCGGCTTCTAACAAAGATCTACGGACCAGAGAAAGAGCTTCGTCGACATCACTTTCGGTCAGACGTCCTTTACTGGTCAGCTTATTAAGGATCCCAGTCAATCGTTCTGTCAGGTTCTCAAACATATCCACTCGAGCATAACTAAGGGTTCATTTTGATTGATTGTAGGCTCGGATTTGTTACAGGGTCAAGACAGGCAAAGGAAATTTACCGTCGAAACGGTAGACCTTTCAGCTTATTGTTACGATTTAATTACTATGTTGAATGCCGAGCCTGTCGACTCCTGTTTGCTATGCTAAAATTAGCTATCTTTCGGTAGACATAACCTGAACCGGGATAAGTTTTCTTAGTGTGGTGTAGGTCGTAGTGAGCGGTTCTTGTCCGATATATAGGGCTTATTTGAGGCCCTTCCCATGATACCCCTTAAGCTGACTCTTAGTAACTTCCTTTGTTACCGCGAGAATGTTGAGCCTTTGGACTTTGCTGGGGTCCATGTCGCTTGTCTGTGTGGTGATAACGGACACGGTAAGTCAGCTCTATTGGACAGTATTACTTGGGCCCTTTGGGGTAAAGCCAGAGGCAAGGTTCAAGACGAGATGATTTCTTATGGCGCGGATGAGTGCCGGGTGGAACTGGATTTCTCATCGCGCGATCAAAGTTATCGCGTGATCCGTAGCCATGCTCGGGGTGGGAAGCGTCGGAGAGCCGGTGCGTCTGATTTGCAATTGATGGTCCTAGATGGTGAAGCTCCTAGGTCAATCACTGGAGATATGATTCGCGAAACCCAAGCCCGCATCGATCAAACTATCGGAATGGACTATGACACATTTGTGAATTCGGCGTTCTTGGTTCAGGGCCGGGCGGACGAATTCACCAACAAAACACCTGCCGAGCGTAAAGCTGTGCTCAGTAAAATATTGGGCCTGGATACTTATGACCGCCTGCAAATCCGAGCTCGAGAGCGAAATAGCTGGAGTGAAAATACCGCTAAGGTCGTTGAAAGCAATGTAGACCGGCTTCGCCGAGAGCTAGAGCAAATGGCGGAGCCGTCGCACGAACTAGTTGAACTTGAAACAGTTTTGGTCACTCTGAACAGAGATTTGGCAGACCACCAGGGCGTAGCCACGGTTATGCGAGATCAAGTAGTCGAATTGCGTCGGAGACAGGAAGGCCAAGAAGAATTAGCCAGACGTCTTGTGGCCCTGTCCCAAGAGATGGAACAATTCAAGCTCGCCAACCAGGCCGCGCAACAACAAATTATGTCGTATGAGAAATTGCTTGAAAGCGCAACAGCTATACGTCAGGGAGCCACTCGACTGGAATCGGCCCGAACTACATTCTCTAGACTTGAATCAGCAGGCCACAAATTTGAAGATCTTGAACGCCAACGAGCTATTGTTTCGGCGGCGGTTGACGTTAAACGAACCGTTTTGGAATCTCACGTAAAACAGCTAGCCACGGAGATAGACACCAGGATCGCACCAAAATCGCAGGAGTTGGAAAAGCTCCAAGTTAGTCAGCGAGAATTGCAGGCCTTAGGGACTGAGTTAGAAGAACGTCAGAAGTCCTTATCGGCAGAACGGGAGAGATTGAATGGTATGGCCGTTCTTGCCGGCCAACTTCAGAGAGATTTAGAACGTTCGGCCACCGAGGGTAGAGATCTAGCCGCTAAGAAGGAACTGTTGGACGGAGCGAACGGTGTGGACGCAGTCTGCCCGCTTTGCCGAACACCTCTCAGCGAAGACGGGTGCCAACGTTTGTCAGAGACTTTTGAAGCCGATATAGAAGCCAAACGTGATGAGTATCGGACAATTTCAGCTCAGGTGAAGACACTTCAAGCGCAAACTTTAGAGTTGGAAAGCAGCTTGCCTAACCAAGAGCAAGTTTTGTCCCAAGACCACACCAACCGTCAGGTCCGTTTGAAACAATTGGAACAACAGATTCAGGATGCCAAACAGGCACAAACAGATCTTGCTGAATCGATTCCAAAATTGGAAGGTATGCGGGCGACCTTGACGGACGAGTCCTTTGCTGCCGAGGAGTCGGCTCAGATCAAGAAGCTGGACGCTCAGATAAAAGAGCTGGAATACGACCCTGCTGTTCGCCAACGCATCTTCCAAGAAACCATCGAGCTACAAGAATTCGGGCAACAGGAGCAATTGCTAAACCAGGCAGAGGCCAGTCTTCCAAGTGCTAAAGAAGCGGCAGAGCAAAATTCTGCCATGGTTAACCGGCGCGGAGAAGAGATTTCACAGCTTCAATCCCAAGTGGCTGAGGCGAAGCAAGCTCAGGTCGACCTGGCTCCATTGGCGAGCAAGCTAACTGAATCGGAACGATTGGAACGTGAACTTAGGGTAAAGATTCAACAGTCTATAGAGAGGCAAGGTTATCTTCGAAATCAAGTGGAACGTCAAGAGGCGCTGACAGAAGAGATGAAGTCGGAGTTAGTGCGTTTGAACGCCTTGCAGGAAGAGCAGTCGATATATACCGAGCTGTCTACTGCGTTTGGCCGTCAAGGTGTGCAGGCCATGCTGATTGAGACTGTGGTACCGAGGTTGGAAGATGAGACTAACGCACTTTTGGGCCGGATGACTGATAACCGTATGAACGTCAAGCTTGAAACTCAGCGTGAGCGAGCATCTGGCCAAGGAGACCCTAGGGAGACATTGGAGATATTGGTCAGTGATGAGTTGGGGCCCCGTAGCTATGAGATGTACAGCGGTGGTGAGGCATTTCGAGTTAACCTGGCTTTACGTATCGCCTTATCAAGAGTACTTGCTCAACGAATGGGAGCACCGCTGCCTACTCTGTTTATTGATGAAGGATTTGGGACACAGGACGCCGTTGGTCGCGAACGAATCTTAGATGTGATCAGTGCCATAGGGGACGACTTCGAAAAAGTCTTGGTGATAACACATCTAGAGGATCTAAAGGAAGCATTTCCTGTGCGGATAGAGGTACAGAAAGACGAATCTGGTTCCACGTTTGTTATCAGTTGATCCTAGACTAGCAGTCAAGTAGGGAGAAGAAATGACTTCTGCTTCCACCGAAAACATAGGGGTTCGCCGGGCTTTGCAGATAGATGCAGAGCATATTAGTGACTTTAATATAGCTATGGCGCTTGAGACTGAAGGCAAACCTCTTGACTCGGAAACAGTCCGTGGCGGCGTCCGGGCAGTACTTAGTCGCAACGATTTGGGGTTCTATGTAGTTGCGGAGCATCGCGATAAGACCGTTGGCCAACTACTTATCACATACGAGTGGAGCGATTGGCGAAACGCCTTTTTCTGGTGGATTCAGAGCGTCTATGTCGCTCCTGAATATAGGCACCAAGGGGTATACAAAGCTTTACATGAATATGTATCTAAAGCCGCTGGCAGCCAAGGCGACGTTTGTGGGATACGGTTGTATGTTGATAAAGACAATAAAATCGCCCAGGGAGTGTATGCACGCCTTGGGATGTCTGAGACTAATTACGATATGTATGAGATAGAGTTTTAGGTTACATATTTAATTTAAGAAATCTCGTTCGAGCTATATTCAGGGGGCTGTAAGCAAATGCTACCGGATAAAGTCAGGAAATTTGCGGCCGAAAACCACCAAGGTGTGCTGAGCTGCTTTCGCAAGAACGGCATGCCCCAGATGAGCATAGTCACATGTGGGCCTTATGGTGATGGCGTGGCGTTTTCGACGACGACAGACCGCGCAAAACTACTTAATCTTAAGCGTGACTCCAGATGTTCGTTGATGGTGTCCAAACAAGATTGGTGGGGTTATCTTGTCCTAGAAGGTAACGCTACCGTGCTGGACCCAGATAACACCCCGGCTGACAAGCTTCGATATGCCCTCCGAGACGTCTACCGAGCTGCTACCAACGGTGACCATCCCAACTGGTCTGAATACGACCAAGCCATGATCAATGATCATCGGGCTGCAGTAATAGTGGTCCCGGACCAGATTTATGGAACGGCGGTTTGATCGGTCAAGCGATGTGTAGCTAGGGACAGTGGCGGTCAAACCTTACAACTACGCTGTGCTACCATTTCCCAGTCACGACGTATTAGAGGACAGAATAATGGCAGATTCTGATAAAGAAGTTATCCGGGAAGCCGTACAAGAATACGAAGATAAGCTAACTGATGCTTTGGCGCGTCAGAAGGAGCCGAAGCCCGCTCCGGAGACGAGTTATGGAATGCCTCTGAAAGCGGTTTATACTCCTGAGGACACCTCTGGCCAGGACTATTTAAGAGATTTGGGCTTTCCTGGTTCATACCCTTTCACCAGGGGTATCCGCCCTGATATGTATCGTGGGCGGCTCTGGACCATGCGCCAGTATGCAGGATACGGTACGGTTGAGGAGACTAACTCACGGTTCCGACACCTGCTGGATCAAGGTCTCACCGGTATGAATGTCGCCTTTGACCTGCCGACGCAGCTTGGCATGGATCCTGATTATCCTCCGGCCACAAGTGAAGTGGGTAAAGTGGGTATTTCCTGTCCGTCAGTGCGGCAGATGGAGACGCTCTTTCACGAAATACCCTTGGATCGAGTGACACCTTCCTTAACGGTCAATGCGTCTGCTCAATCCGTTCTATCGATGTACTTAGTCACTGCCCAGCAACGCGGACTTGGGCTCGAGCAAATCGGAGGTACCACTCAGAACGATATACTCAAAGAGTTTATAGCCAGAGGTAACTATATCTTCCCTCCAGGGCCGTCTTTGAAGATGGGGGTCGATTTATTTGAGTATTGCGCTCAGCATCTTCCTCGGTGGAACTACATCAACATCTGTGGCTACCACGTACGGGAGGCCGGATCAACCCTGGTCCAGGAACTGGCCTTCGCTTTTGGGAATGCATGCGCTTACCTGGACGAAGCCCTTTCCCGAGGTATGGAAATTGACGATTTCGCCCCCCGGATCGCCTTCAATTTCAGTGTGTTTAATAACGTCCTAGAAGAGGTCGCTAAATTCCGGGCCGCCCGTCGACTGTGGGCACGGCTGCTCAAAGAACGATACGGCGCGAAGAGCCCACGTTCGCTGACATTCCGTACCGGTGCAGGTAGCGGTGGGAGCACTTTAGTGGCTCAACAACCAGAGAACAATGTCGTCCGGGTTACGTTGCACACCGTGATTGCCGCCATGGCAGGAGTGCAATCTATGCACACAGCTTCGATGGACGAGGCCCTTGCTTTGCCGTCTGAAGAGGCCGCCACTTTGGCTCTGCGGACTCAGCAAATTGTGGCATACGAAAGTGGATTGGCGGATGTGATTGACCCCATGGGAGGGTCCTATTATGTGGAGAATCTTACCGATCAAATTGAAGAACAAACCGAAGCTTATCTAAAGCGGATCGAAGAACTGGGTGGGATGGTGACGGCTATTGAATCCGGCTGGGTTGTCCAAGAAATTGCTGAAGAGGCTTACCGGTTTCAGCGGGAAGTTGAGCTAGGCGAACGTGTGGTGGTTGGCTTGAACCGGTTCAACACAAATGAAGTTCCTCCAATCGAACTTCATACCCCGGATCTAACGGTTTCTCATAGCGCGGTTAAGGAAGTTCAGGAACTCAGGCGAAAGCGGGACGGTCATGCCCTTGCTAAGGCCTTGGATGAATTGAAGTCTGTTGCCAGTGAAGGCGGAAATACTATGCCTCCAACTCTGGACGTTGTTAGGGCCATGGGCACAGTTGGTGAGGTGTCTGGAGCGCTGCGGGAGGTTTTTGGAGAATGGCAGGCACCGAACGTTTAGTTCAAAAACATTCTTAGCGTTTGAATACGATGACTTATATGGATCCTGGTCAAAGAATGTAGTTCCGCTTGGTAGTTATACGGATGGGTTTAGCCGATAAACGAGTTCTGCCCAATGCCTTCCCCAAGCCTCGCAGATGGAATTAACTTGGGATTCAGGGAAATCGCGTAGGCCTATGGGGCCATAGTGAGAAGTGTGTGCGTTTCCTTGGATAACCATGCCGTGATTCAGTAAGATGTGCAACATGCTCAGCAGTGCGAGTTCCGCGCCACTGCCCGGAAGTCCGCCTCCAGTGAATGCCCCACCGACTTTCCCTGATAACGGACCGGGGTAGTCCTGAAAGGCAGTAATGTCGAATAGACGTTTGACTTGCCAATCTACGTCACCGAACCGCACCGGAGTTCCGACTATGACTCCCTTGGCGGACAGCATATCTTCCCAATCGACCTCCTCGACCGTGCGAATTAGAACGCTAGCGCCGGCCGCCTTGATTCCATGGCTGATTGGGTCCACCATAGCTCCGGTGCGACCGTTCTTCGATGTATAGACTATCAGCAGGTCATTTTCGGGCACTTTGGGAATCTCCTAGAAAATGCTAGGTTTGGCATTTGGAGCATAAATATGTCCCCCGACCTCGGACACGGATTGCAGTCATGTTTGTACCGCAGTTAGGGCAAGGAGACTTAACGTCTCTAGGATGACTCCATGTTGTCAACGCGGTGGGAGGATTCGGCCAATCTTGTTCCCGGGCACGGTCGTACACTTCATAGGCGGCACTTAGGGCATCGATTATCGACTGCCGAAGTCTAGCTATCTCATCTACGGACAGTTCGGTAGCCGGGCGTTCGGGGTGAATCCCCGCTAGGAATAGCGACTCGTCCGCATACAGATTTCCTAGGCCGCAGGCTATTCCTTGTTCTAATAGCAAGGCTTTTACGGGGGCTCTTTTGTTTGAAAACGATTCTGCCAAGGTCTCAACGGTAAAGTCATCATCAAATGGTTCTGGACTCATGGATGGCAGGGCTTCCGATGTGGAATCGACTAGCCACAACTTACCGAATTTACGGCTGTCTAAGAAGCGAAGTTCTCGGCCATCATCCAAGGAAAAAAAGTGACGCATCATAGGGTCTGACATTTGAGATTTGGGTTGCACTATGAGCCTCCCTGTCATACCTAAATGAACGATGAAATTGGCTGGGCCATTGCCCGATAGCGGCAGGATTAAGAACTTGCCACGTCGTTCTATTGACTGGATTGTCCGTCCCTTTATGCTGTCTGCTAGTTTCGACGCAGATGGTTTTTTTACGGTGTTAGCCCAGGTAATGTTGGCGCTCGAGATTGTAGAACCGGTCAACCCAGCTCGTATGAGATTTCGGCGTGTGTTCTCTACCTCAGGCAGTTCGGGCATGTTCCGGTTATCCTCCTTTAATTGGCATTCCTATTCTATACGGTGATACTCTTTACGACGAGTGGCAATCGTTGAAACAAAGGTGATCACCATATGAAGTTTGGAATTTACAGTTCCATAGCGGATCCGCCAGCAGGTGAAGACCTACCGAGGTGTGTAGACGAGGTTATAGAGGAAGCAAAATTGGCTGAACAGGCAGGATTTGACTCGTGTTTCTTTGGTGAACATCATCAGGACAAAGATGGGTTTTTACCGTCACCTTTGATCGTCTGCACGGCAGTAGCCGCGTCCACTACGAAGTTACGAGTGGGTACTTCGGTGATTCTGCTACCACTGCACCATCCGGTTCGCTTGGCCGAAGATGTGGTGACGCTTGATATCGTATCGAAAGGGCGTGTGACCGTCGGTGTCGGACTGGGTTATCAGCAGGCGGATTTTGATGCATTTGGCGTAAACATGTCTGACCGGGTGGAGCTGTTTGAGGAGAAAGTCGAGATTCTCCATAAATGCTGGTCAGGTGAAGAGTTTTCTTTCCACGGCAAACATCACCAGATTAACAAACTTACTGTGCGGCCTGAACCTATCCAGAGACCAAATCCTCCGCTCTGGATAGGAGCTAGTGCTCCGGTGAGTGCTCGGCGTGCGGCAAATATCGCCGACGCGATTGTCACCACACCTAGTACTACCTTGGAGAATACAGCCAATCTGATTGGTCACTACAATCGCGCTGCTTTAGCTGCCGGCAAGACTCCTAAGCCCATAATCATGCGCGATGCTTGGGTTGCTAACTCTCGCAAGGAAGCGCGAGATATTTATGGGCCTGAAGTGATGCAAGCATATAAATATTACTGGCAGAACGGACTGCCAGAGTTTCTTTCGATTAAGAACGAGTCCGAGTTGACCTTAGAGCGCGTCGCAAAAGACCGGCTGATAATGGGGGATCCAGAAGAGTGCTTAACAGAATTCCAGCGTTGGAAGGAAGGAACAGGGGCTGAGTCGTGTCTTCTGCGATTGCGTCACGCCCATTCAGGTGGGCCGTCCCACGATCAGATCATGAGAACCATAGATCTGATCGGAGACCGGATAATTCCGTATATGGATTAACTTTTCTACCTGTTTATCCAAACCGGGTTTAGTGCTCTGCAATTTCTGAGGCCACCGGATTATAGGTAACCCTAGATACGGGTGACTGTGACTCGTTTTTCCATTGGTGGTGTTCATTGGGTGGGACTAGGATGGCGTCCCCTTGGGATACTGCGTAGTCTTTTCCTCCACAGACTAATGTGGCGCTACCCTCCAGTATATAGACTACATGTTCCCATTCGTGAGTGTGACCGCCGGTATCGGGGTGGCTGACCGATCCTGGTTGCATCGGGTCGTTGTGGAGCATGACGTAGTTAGGTGCACCGTCATTGCTGCTGATAAGCACATGTCCTTGACTCCTGTTCAGTTGCGAGTGGTTCCGGATCACTGGAGGCTGGCCGGTTCCTTGTCCGCCGTTATTTTGAGCACCGCCGCTCTGTGCTGCGACTAATGGGTTGATCTCTATGCGGTGAATATTACCCGTTCCGCCGTTGTTCAAAGTGTAATGGTCAACGTTTGGCGGGATGAACATAGCATCGCCAGCTTTGACAGGGTACTCTTTTCCGTCGCAGAACAACGTGCCTGTGCCCTCTATGATATAGACCTCGTGCTCCCACTCATGAATGTGGTGTGAGCTAGTTTTCCCTGGTTCAATCTGTGAATAGCTAAGTGTGCAGGTTGGAGGGTTGTCGTCCAGGTTAATTAGCCTGGCGGCGTTGATTCCGTCGAAGTGGTCTCTGATGTTTCTGATTACTGGCTCCATACGTGTGACCTCTGGAATTTGGTTTGATTTAGATTCCGTACACTCGAACTGCGGTGTCGTGGAAAAGCGCTGCCCGTTCGGAAGCGGAATAATCCTTGGATAGTATCTTGAAGGCGTTGTACATGACGTTATAGGAGAAAGACACCTTGTCTGGTGGGAAGTTGCTTTCGAACATACATCTTTCGGGACTGAATTGATCTATACAATGCCGCATCCACGGGTTCATAGCTTCTGCCAATTCTTCTGATCCGATGGGTATTTCCCTTGCGTGCCACCCGAATCCGAACCGGGGCATTCCCAGGCCGCCGAGCTTCATGGTGACATTGGGATTGGCCGCCAATGCAGTGATCCCTTCTCGCCATTTTGGGATAATCTCATCGTCTTTGTCGGCATAGATACCGACCCGGCTGACCCCACCCACGTGGTTGACTATGATGGGGAGGTCAGGCACAGATTTTGCAAACTCCGCTATCTCGGTCATTTGAGGGAACGACTGCATGATGTCCAATCTGAGTCCTTGGTCTCTAAGGACCTTGGCGCCTTCTATGAATTTTGTGCTTTTGACGATGCCTTCGGTTTCCCGGTTATCCCAAGTGGGGTCATTATTCCAGGTGATGTTGTGACGAATACCCCTGAAACGGTTAGGGCTGGCGGCCTGTAATGCCTCTAAAATCGGCTTTACATCAGCTCCTAATTTCAGGTCAGCGTGGCCCATGATGCCAGCGGCGGCCCGGCTGGTACCATAGACTCCACTCGCGCTGGCCGCGGCTAAACCTTGTACGAACTCGACCTCACCTACTGAGCGCAACCCTTCGGCGACGTCCGCACTGTACATCGACCTGGCCTCGAGAAATACTGTCGAGACCACGTTGTGGCCGCTGTAGATGTCATCGTTCAGTTCGTGCAGGAGGTATCGTTGATATGGGATGCTAGCGGGACGATTATCCCAGAAATGGTGATGAGGGTCGCAGATAGGGAGATCGGGTTCTAGGGTGGGTTCTTGAGTTAATGCCAGCCAATCGTTACTGCCGTACGGCATAACTGCGCCTCCAAATCTTCAGATTGAGGCCAGATGATACCACGAGTGGAAAAAAGAGTGAGCGGGTACTCGGTTAATCAGAGAGAACGTTATAGTTCATGAGAAATTAGGTATACCCAATAAAAGGTTCTCGGACACTCTCGGGACTAGTGGGAGGTCTCGGCGCCATTTTAGTGAATTCTAGGGCAAATTAGGCTACCAGATATTGCCGGAAGTAAGAATGACAACTGTGAAGACGCACATTGGCTTGGAGAGATGATATTTGAATTTCGTCTAATACACGATTGATTGAGGACGTTGTTAGGCAAATATTGGGAGCTGGCACTAAACCTGGTGTACTGTCAGGATAATCTCCATACCTTCAATTTTGGTAGATTCGGTAGCCGCGTTCCCGTCTTTATCTGGGTCGGCAGAACCATCGATCAATTGGGTGCTGAGCGTTTCGTTGCGAATGTAATCGGAAAATTCGCCTTGCATTACCGAAAGGAACTCTGACGGTCCTTGGTAGTAAGTTACGATGCGGTCGGTTACGTCGTAATTTGCGGAACGGCGCATGCCTTGAATCCGGTGCACGACCTCTCTAGCCAGGCCTTCTTCAGCAAGCTCTGGTGAGATATCACCGTCTACGGCGACCATGTAACCACCTTCGAGAGATACGGAATAATGATCAACCGCCAGTATTGTTTCCGTCTCCCCGTCCGCTGACTCCGAAACCTGTTTGGCCAAGATAGAGTCGTCGTCTATGACTTGGATGTCCTTGATGTTCAGTTCTTCCAATACCTGGGGCCGTACTTGGTCTAAATAATCTTTCTCAGCTGGGACACGAATCTTCACGAAAACGTTGGCCAGAGGTTGACGTACTTTGAGTCCTGCTTTGGAGCGAGCAGCCCTGCCCATGCTGGAAACCCGCATCGCCAATTGGGTGGCTTCCATGAGCGGTTGATCGAGTAGAGACTCGTTTGATACCGGGTAGTCGGCCAAGTGGACGCTATCAGGCGCCGAATCATCGACTGAACAGACCAGGTTCTGGTATATCTCTTCAGCCACAAACGGGGCCAAGGGCGCCATCAGTTTGGCTACGGTTACTAAACAGGTGTGCAAAGTGATGTAGCCGGACAGCTTGTCAGCGTCCCCTTCGTTCCGCCAGAATCGGCGGCGGCTTCGGCGAACATACCAGTTGGACAATTGGTCTATGAACTCTTGGATACGGCGACCGGCGTTGGTCGGGTCGTATCCCTCCATGTAGTCATTGGTCTGGGCTATCAAGGTTTGGAGTTCGGAAAGGACCCAGCGGTCGAGTTCGTTCTCAGGTTTCCAATCTTCGGGACTCTTAGACGGGTCAAATTTGTCAATCTCAGCGTATCCGACGAAGAAGGAGTAAACGTTCCAAAGGGTTAGCATCACTTTGCGCAAAGTTTCGCTGACTAGCTTTCCAGAGAAGCGTCTGGGTTCACCAGGATGAGACGCAGTGAAGAGGTACCATCGGAGAGCGTCTGCCCCGTGCTCATCCAGGACTGATAGAGGTTCGACCACATTGCCAACCCTCTTGCTCATTTTCCTACCTTTCTCGTCTAGAATCAGGCCGAGACAGATCACGTTTTTATAGGCCGGCTGGCCTTTGAGAAGAGTTGAAAGAGCGTGAAGGCTGTAGAACCAGCCCCGCGTTTGGTCAACAGCTTCACAAATGTAATCTGCAGGGAATCGACCATCGGCTTCAATAGTGTCATTGTCGAAAGGATAATGGTATTGGGCGAACGGCATGGCTCCTGAGTCAAACCAAGCATCCATAACCTCGGGGATCCGTTGCATAGTGCCGGAGCAACCTTCGGCTGTGCAGTCTAAGATCACGTTGTCCACATAAGGTCGATGCAGGTCCAATGAATCGGCTTTCGTGTTCCTGTTGGTGCTGCACATGTTTTGTAATTCCTCTACGCCTCCCACGCAGACAGAATTGTTGCAAATTTGACATTGCCATATGGGTATAGGCGTTCCCCAGTATCGCTCTCGTGATATGGCCCAATCTACGTTGTTCCGAAGCCATTCTCCGAACCGTCCGTCCTTGATGTACTCGGGGTACCAGTTGATGGTGTCGTTGCCTGTGACAAGCTGGTCTTTTAAAGCTGAGGTCCGGATATACCATGAACTTTTGGCGTAGTAGAGCAAGGGTGTGTCGCAACGCCAGCAGAAAGGATAAGTGTGCTTATATACGTCATGATTGAACATCAGGCTTCGTTCTGTCAGGTCTTCGATTATCTCTTTGTCCGCGGACTTAACGAACTTTCCTGCGAATGGGTATTTTCCGGTGATGATCCCTTGAAGGTCAACGTGTTGTACGAACGCTAATTCCTTTTCGCGACCTACGCTAAGGTCCTCGTCGCCGAAGGCCGGGGCAATATGGACTATTCCGCTTCCGTCGTCCAATGTGACGAATCCAGCGGAAATAACCTTGGGAGTGAATTCATTACATTCTTCGAGTTCAGTTACCATGCCGCCGGGTCCCGGCCGCCGCACGAACCGCCGGATCTGGGAGCCGTACTCTTTCGGATCGTATAGAGGGACGTATCCTAATCCCACTAAGTCTGAGCCCTTTAAGCTGCCGATGACCTTGTGTTCTTGGGTGACGTTAGTTTGCACAAGTGCTTGGGCTAACACTAATCGATGATGGGAGGATTCGGTTTCTAGTTCGATTATGCTGTAGTCAGCATTTTCATCTACGGCTAGTCCGGTGTTGCCGGGGAGAGTCCAGGGAGTGGTTGTCCAGGCGAGTAAGAAAACATCTGTGGTTCCTGCGCCCAATTTGTTCAAGACGTCGGCTTTGTTCGGCGACGTCGCAGCTTCAACTTTGAACTTGACGAATACTGATGGGTCAGGAGTGTTCTCTCGGTAGCCTAAGGCTACTTCGTGAGAGCTTAAGCTTGTTACGCAACGGGGACAGTGAGGCGTACCGCGCATGGTCTGATAGAGCAAGTCTTGATCCCACAGAGTTTTCAGCATCCACCAACCAGACTCTATATAGTTGTTGTGTAGTGTGACGTAAGGGTCGTCCATATCGACCCAGTAGCCGATCCGGTCGGTCATGGTCTCCCACTCTTTCACATAGCGGAAGACACTATCTCGGCACTTTTGATTAAATTCCTCAATTCCATATTCTTCTATGTCGCGCTTGCTTTTAAGGCCGAGTTCTTTCTCCACTTCAAGTTCCACAGGAAGGCCGTGTGTGTCCCAGCCTCCTTTTCGCTGGACACGGTAGCCTTTCATGGTCTTGTAACGGCAGATTACGTCTTTAAAGACACGCGCCAAGACGTGATGGATTCCTGGGCTCCCGTTGGCTGTGGGTGGGCCTTCATACATCATGAACAACGGGGAATCTGAGCGTTCTGATTCGCACCGGCGGAAGACGTCTTTCTCTTTCCATTGGTGGAGGACGTTTGCGTCTAATTCGGGAAAATTGACGCGACTTGATACGGGCTTAAACATGCAAAAAGGAGATCCTTCAGTTCTGGGGTTGTCGGTTAGTTTTTAATAACGAATATGCATTGGTATGGCATTATACCGCAGGCGAGGGTATGTAGCGTCATGGGTTTGGCCTGAAGGTCGACGTGACTTGTATTCCTTCGAGTTATTTGCAAGGAATCAGATGGTGGAATTGAATGCAGAATTCAGACTCGACGTCGTCTGATACTGGAGTATTCTGGTTAGTTCTTCTGACTAATTCCCACTCAACCATGGAGGGATGTTTAGTTAGCTTGGCTATCGTGTTCGTTATGGATGGGAGTCCGACTAAAAGTTTCGCTAAGTGAATCTTAATGCCAGAAGTTGTAGAAGTGGTGCAATGGTCCGTGCCCTAACCCGATTGGGAAAGAGCTCCGAATGGCTTCGGTTACAAATTCCTTTGCTTGTCCCACAGCTTCCTCAGCTTTTGATCCCTTTGCCATACCAGCGGCTAACGCGGAGGCAAATGTGCAGCCGGTACCGTGGGTGTTAACGGTTTCGAATCGTGGTGATGTGAACTCGCGGAAGTTGGTTCCATCGTAGTAGAGATCCGTCGCGGGTCCTTCCCGGTGGCCGCCTTTGACCACTACCGAAGCCGCGCCCATGCCTACTATGGATTGAGCAGCTTTGCGGACGTCGTCATCGGTGACGATCGTCAAACCTGTCAAGGTTTCTGCTTCTGGTATGTTGGGGGTGACCACGGTGGCCAGAGGTAGTAACAATTGTCGCAACGCCCCTACGGCTTCTACTTTCAGTAGTGAATCGCCACTTTTGGAGACCATTACCGGATCGACAACCAATAGCTGAAGACCAGGCATGTCGGGGTATTGAGTCCTGGCGTTCTTCAAGGATTCCGCAACACACGATATGATCTCGCTTGAGGAAAGCATACCGGTCTTGAGGGCGTCGACGCCGATATCGGATATTATCGCTTGGATCTGTGCCTCGATCACCGTTGTCGGTATCTCATGGACTGCGGTCACCGCGACTGTGTTCTGTGCGGTTACAGCGGTCACGACTGATGTCCCATAGATACCCAATGCAGCAAATGTCTTGAGATCGGCCTGAATACCGGCCCCAGCTCCAGAATCAGAGCCAGCAATAGTCAGGGCAGATGGGGTTCTTCGTTTCGTTGGTTCCATTGGAGTCGTGTCTAATCTAGGATGGTCATATTAACGAATGGACAGTTGTGTCGTATCAAATTTTGAAATCCGTCTTGCCATTTAAATCTGGTGCTTAATGCAGGAGTGAAGATTGATTGAGATTTGGTAACAGCGGTTATTCGTCGCCCGGTCCTTCTTCAGGAGTGAAGTCCGGAGTAAGCCTGACCGATTCCTCTTGATCTGATAGGTCTGGGGTAGGCCCATCGCCCATGAATCCTATTGGTATGGCTGGCAAAGTCTCTAGATGCAGGCCTGTGCGCATACCAAGTTCCAGAGATAATCGGGCTACGGCGTCGTTATCGTCGGCTTCGACCATCATTACAAAGTCGTACCTGCCTAACACGGCATATTGGCCTAATATCTCCGCCCCTGGAACGTTGAGGTCTCGAGTGCGGTCGCTAATAAGGTTTGAATTGCTGTGCAGCATCCGCTGACCGTCATGGGTTAGAGACCCTAATAAGAAATAGAGTGACATCCAGTTTTTCCTCAGTAATCACGCCTGGGGGTAACTATGCTTTTTAGGAGCGAATTATACCACCGAGCTAGGCATATGATGCGTTAAACTTGACCAGATAAGAACTGGATGGAATTTGGGTCTACGGTGAGTGTTACATGTCCTCCGACTTTATTCGTAGCGCTAGCCGAGGTGTGACAATATAGTTCACCATCACCTATAAGGACACGGAGTTCGTATCGATTTCCTCGAAAAACTCTCTCGGTTATCAATCCTTGAAATGAGTTTTCAGGCGACTTGTTACTGGACTCCGCCACGGAGACCGATATTCCATCTTCTGGTATAAGGAAAATTGATTCATAAGCGGGATATACAGGCAAATCCTCGGTCTGCGCAGCTATAATCGTTCCTATTGGCGATTTAACCTTTAGATATTCACCTGATTTTGAGATTGTCGCCTTTAGGACGTTCTTGAAGCCGAGTGTACTGGCTACGAACCCGTCAGCAGGGTTGGCGATTGCTTCTTCTGGGGTTCCAGTCTGGATAATTTGACCCTGGTTCATGAAGATTAGCCGATCGGCCATGGTGAACGCCTCGTCGCGATCGTGGGTGACGTAGATTGAGGTTACGCCTATTTCTTTTAGAATACGCCTAACCTGACTTTGTAATCCCTCGCGGAGCACCCGGTCTAAGGAGCTCAAGGGCTCGTCTAGCATCAGGAGTTTGGGAGCCGGCGCCAGAGACCGTGCCAAGGCTACTCGTTGCCTTTCTCCACCTGAAAGTTCATGAACTTTTCGGTGGGCGTAGCTTCTCATTTCTACTAGATCCAGCAATTCATGGACTTTTACTGATACCTCAACTGACGGCAGTTTCTGCATACGGAGGCCAAAAGCGACGTTGCCGAACACGTCCATATGAGGGAAGAGGGCCAAGTCTTGGAACATTAGCCCGAATCCTCTTTCCTGGGTGGCCAAGCCATTCAAGTTGCGGCCTTCAAAGGTCATCGTACCTGAGTCAGGTTCGTCCAGTCCTGCGAGCAAACGCAACATGGTGCTCTTGCCGCAGCCGCTTGGTCCTAGGAGGCAAAGAAGTTCCCCAGAATCAGCAGAGAAAGACACGTCGTCAACAGCATGCACGCTGTCGTAAGTCTTGTGGAGGTTTGAGACAGTTAGGATCGGCATCAGAATCCACCCACTCCTTTATACCGGAAACGCTCTATGGCGATAAACCCAACTGACACAACGGCCATCAATAGGCAGCTCATGCCCAATGCCATACTGAGGTTAGCAGCTCCTGGTAGTCCGAGAAATCGGAATATGGCCACCGGCATAGTTGTAAACTCCGCCCGTACCAAAATCAGCGAAGCTCCGAACTCACCCATAGATACGGCAAACGCGAAGGTAGCCCCTACCAATAAGGCCGGAGCGATCAGAGGGAGTTCGACCAGCATGAAGATCTTTGTAGGTGTCGCTCCGAGTACAGCAGCCCCTTCTCTCAAGTTGGGGTTCATGCCTTTAAGGACCGGTAGGAGACTTCGGATGACGAAAGGATATGCTACAAGGCTGTGGGCTATAACCAGTATGAGCCATGATCCGCGCAAGTCTAACGGGGGTCGCCCGAGTGCGATGATGTAACCGAAACCCAGAGTCACTGCAGAAACTCCCAATGGAAGCATGACTAGAGCATCTGCGTAGGTTCTCCATTTGCGTCTGGCATTGGTTATGCAATAGGAGATAATCGTGCCGATTACTAGTGAAATAAACACAGTCGTTAGCGCAAATCTTAAGGAATTCCAAATTATTTTTACTGGGGACAGGTGGAAATATGACCCTCTGCTATCGGAGCCGAAGAGGTTGGCCATCTGGGTTGTGCCGAATCCTCCTTCGATGGTGAACCATCTCACCACCAGGGCAATCAGAGGAGACAGCATAGCTAAAAGTATCAAGATCATTCCAACAACGAAAATTTTATCCTTCCACCTAGTGGCATGATGTGTAGTGGCGTCCCTAGGTTTGAGGTCCATGCGCACCACAGATTGTTCCTGGAATCTGGCATAAAGCACTAAAAATAGGTATGTGAAACCCAATTGGACGATTGCTAAAGCGCCCGCCAAAGGCAGCCGAAAGAGCTTTGCTGTTAATTCGTATATAGCTACCTCTAGGGTCGCGAACTCCGGGCCGCCCAAAACCAGTACCACAGCGAAGCTAGTGAAGGAGAAAGCGAAAGCCAGTAGTGATCCTGAAATAATGGCAGGTAACAGCATTGGTAGAGTCACGTGGTAGAAAGTGCGTATAGGTCCGGCTCCCAACACCTTGGCGGATTGTTCCAGGCTTGGGTCTAGATTGGACCAAAGCGCCGAGACTATCCGTACGATGATCGCGTAATTGTAGAAGGCGTGTGCCATGAAAATGATAGTTAGGGAATTACTGATTCTGACTGGCGGCTCGTCCATGCCGAATGTGGACATCAGAACAGAATTAATGATTCCCTGGGATCCGAACAATGCCGTGAATCCCATCGCAACCACGATTGTGGGCATGACGAAAGGCAAGGTCGATAAGGCCTTTAGGAGAGTCTTGCCGGGAAACTCATATTTAGCGAAGAGAAAGGCTACAGGAAGGCCTACGGCCAAGGTCAGCAACGTTGATACAACGGCCTGCCATATTGTGAACCAGATGCGCCCTAGATAATAAGAGTCGCTCAGCAAGACCCGGAAGGGGTCAAAGCCAAAGCCGCTATCTCCTCCTAGGCTCCTTTCCAGGATCGATCCTAGAGGGTAGGCAAAAAATATGGCCAAGTAGGCTAAGGGGACTAGAAGTAACAAACGGCCGGCAGTCACAACTGGTTTACCTTTGCTGTCCTACCAGCGGATGGGGCCGCTGGTAGGATCGTTGAGCCAGTTACTCAAATTAGCGAATGACAACTGACGTCCAAGCGTCGATCCAGTCGTCTCGTTTGGCGTCGATGGTTGCGGCATCGATATCTGACGGTGCAGTTGGTACTTCGGCGTACTGGAAGTAGTCTGGTGTTTGGGCTTTGCTATTTACAGGATAAACGAACATCCTGCCCGGGATATCTTCCTGAAATGGCACGTCAAGTACGAAGTCAACGAATTTCTTGGCCAGGGTTTCGTTGTCGGTTCCTTTCAGTATTCCGATGCCCTCTATCTGGAGGAAGGTGGCTTTGTCCACCAGCACATTCCCGGTGGGAGGGACTTCATACGCTCCTTCCGAGAAGAAAAGCTCGGCGGCCGGACTGGTGGCGTAACTCACCACTAGAGGCCGATCTCCGCCGTACTTGGTGAAGTCAGTGTAATAAGCCTCTGACCAACCTTCCTTCACCGCGACGTTGTTCTTTTTCAGATCGGCCCAGAAGTCCAAGTAATCGTATTCGTCATCCTCGCCGAAGTAAGAGACAGTTGATATCAAGAATGCCAGACCAGGGGTAGAGGTTGCAGGGTTTTCTACCACCAGGCGTCCGTCCCATTCTGGCTGGGTCAGGACTTCAAGGCTTGCCGGTGGGGCTAAGCCCTTATCATCAAGATAAGCGATGTCGTAGTTTATGTTGACGTAGCCGTAGTCAACAGGTGAAACATGGAATGTGTCGTCCAAGATGAACGCTGCCGGAATATTACTGATCTGTCCGGACTTGTATTGTATGAAGATCTCTTCCCGAAGCGCCCGGCTCAAGAATGTGTTGTCCACACCGTATAAAAGGTCGCCAGAGGGATTACCTTTTTCGAGGATAGCTCTATTCAACACCTGACCGGATGATCCCGCTTTTTGAATCGTTACCGAGGCATTATTGATCTCTTCGAACTGGGCGATAATCTCCTCACCGATGTCGAAGCTATCGTTGGTCAAAACCACCAAAGTACTCGGCTCGGGTGTTGCTGTCGCCTTCGGCGCTGGAACCGCAGTCGCTTTGGGCGCCGGAACCGCAGTCGCTTTGGGCGCCGGAACCGCAGTCGCTTTGGGCACTGGTGCGGATGTGGCTTGCGGTACTGCTGTATCAGACCCGCATGCGGCTAGTAGTAAGATCAGGACCGCTCCCATCGCTAGAATCGCTGTAGACCTAATCATGTTTGAATGGTTCCTCCCAGAGATTTTAGAAATCTATTTGTTAACTGTCCGTAGATAACCGGAGAATCTAAAAAAATAAGCCGCCAACGAAACGAGTCTTGGCGGCTTAACGTGATAGTTAGCACTCTAGTTCGTTTCCCTCCGCTGGCATTACCCAGATCAGGTTCGCAAGGGTCGGTGGCAGTTATGGCCTCCCTCTCAGCCCGGCTAAACCGAGCTCCCCTACGTGCCTAGATGGTTGTGTTTTTAAATTACGTGCCTTTTCACTGGCACGTGGCGATTATAGAAGGGCTACGGATTAAGTGTCAACACGATTAAATTAAGATTGTCGCCCTTGTACTGGGTCCGTATTTTTTGACAGATTTCTTGACATGAATCTGTGACCGCCATACAATCCGGCACACTAGAGTTACTCGTAGGTAAGCTCGTAATTGGCGTGTCAGCCCAGATCGATTCACGCCCCGACATTTCGGATTCAGACAAGTCCCGATTAAGGAGGACCCGATGGCAGATTGGCCGAAGGTTAGATACAAGGAAGAAGGCATGCGTGAAGGCATGCAGATTGAAGACCAGAATATCTCGGTCGATGACAAGGTGGAGCTTCTTGATATGCTCTCCGAGACCGGTCTTCAGCAGATAGTTGTCGGTTCTTTTGTGAGCCCGAAATGGACTCCTCAAATGGAGCGCATTGACGAGATCGTAACTAAGTTCAAGCCCAAGCCCGGCGTAACATATACTGCATTGGCGCTGAATTCACGTGGCGTCGAACGTGCCCGGGCGTATTCACCTCCACTCACAATAGAGCGAGATGCCTATCCTCGGCTTAACGTCCATATGTGCGACGTTTTTGTGCGCCGCAACACGAACCGATCGCAAATGCAAGAGATGGAACGCTGGCCTCAGGTCATCGCTCAGGCTCAAGAGCTTAATATTAAGGAAGCCGGCATCGGTACCAATGCCAGTTGGGGTTCGAATTTCATGGGCGAATTCCCTGTAGATAACCTTATGACCATGCTAGAGCGCCAACATAGCATGTGGGACGAGGTTGGAATCACGGTGCGCAGTGCGTCAATGGGAGATCCCATGAGCCATTGCACGCCGGCGAAGGTCGAAGAGAGTGTCTATCGGGTCAAAGAGACATGGCCTGAGATAAACCATATACGTTTGCATTTGCATAACGGTCGGAACATGGCCATCGCATCTGCCTACGCTGCCATGAAGGTTCTAGGCCCTGATGATACTCTGGAGATCGACGGGACCATCGGTGGCTTTGGCGGCTGCCCTTACTGTGGTAACGGGCGTGCTACTGGCATGGCTCCTACTGAAGACCTTCTGCATATGATGGACGACATGGGTATCCCCACAGGAGTGGACATAGACAAGTTGATCGACTGCGTTTGGACCGCCGAGCGGATTATGGGTCGAGAACTTTATGGACACGTTTCCAAGGCCGGGCCTAGGCCAAAGACCGTTGACCAACTCTACGATATCAACGCCCCGTTCGTTGAGACCACCGAGCAGGCCAAACACTTCAAGAAAGGCCCTGAAGTATACGAAGGTGGAATATACCCTTATAGCGAGCCTATCACTAGTCCATACAGGGACCGGGTGGATGCCGGCGGACCTGCCTATGACGACGCTAACGGTGATTTCCCGTGGAAGCAAGATTGGTTCCCTGCTAAGAGTTAGCTGATCGGGATTAGGGAACCGGATTCAAGCGGCCACCCAGAACGGATGGCCGCTTTTTCTTATCTCAAAGATGCGCGTGTGATGGAATTGGCTATGAAATTGGAAGACGCTTCTTCCGTTCGATTAATTGGTGTGCATTCTGTTAAGGCTCTATTGCCGGCCAAGCATGTGATATAGCCAAACATCGGTGATATCCGTTTGGGGTAAGATGCCGTGTTTGGATGTGGTGCCTATACATCACGAAACCTCCATGTTTTGGAGAGGTGTCTCTCCTAGCCTGGCGCGTATATCGATGCTACCATGTCGCCAATTCCGGTTATTACTTTTAGTTCAGCAGAAAAACTAAGGAGGCCCAGCTATGGCTACGACCAATCCTACTGATCCCAACAAGATTCGCCTTACTGGCGAAAACTCGTTCATTCGCCTCACAGAAGATTCAGGAGATGCCGAAACTACTAGGGCCAGCCATTGGAGGGTGCTGTGGTCTCCAGGTGGTCCTGGGCATGTCCTTTTTCTGCAGAGCGAATTAACGGACGGTCAAGTTAGAATTTATTCCGATAATATCGCTTTGGCCCGTTGGCTCCAAGACGAAATAGAAAGTTTGCTTTACCCGGAATTCGCCGATCAAACTATGCAGGTCATCGAAGCAGAATTCACCAAGAAAGGTGACCCTAGCACCTATTGGACGGAGACCGTTACCAGCGACGAAGATGAGATTGCTTTGACGTGGCACGATTTTATGGAACCATACATGCTGGTAGTTCCAGCTGGTAGCGCCTCCGGACGCCCTCACGGCGTATATAGTTGTTTCATCCCGGCTCGTAAAGCCCAATTGACAATTAATGGAGATGTGGCCCAAGGCAACGTGGTCACCGACCGACGTGGTGATAAGGACAGCAGCTCCGCGTGCCTAGCCTGGTCTGAAACTTGGGTACGCCCGTAGTTCCTAGGCGTCTGAGACGTTTCAAACTAACGTGGTGGATTCCGGATGGTTGGCTGGTACTGTAGGAACTATCTCGATCAGGAGTGTATGTAGGATTGATGCGCATCGGACTGATGATAGGCGCTCGAGGTGAATCACTTGAGCTGCCTACGCTTATCCAGAGTGTTGTAAGAGCAGAGGAAGATGGCTTCGATAGCGTCTGGTTGCCACAAGTGTCGGCTGGGCCAGGGTTTGATGCTTTAACTGTTTTATCGTTGGCAGCGTCTAATACGAGCAAAATCGCACTGGGGAGTGCGGTCGTTCCCATATATTCTATTCATCCATTGGCTTTAGCCAAGCACGCCCAGACGGCCCAAATCGCGTCGACAGGACGATTTACTCTTGGTATTGGCTTGTCTCACCGTCCCGTGGTTGAAGATGTGATGGGGCTTTCATATGCAAGTCCGGCTCAAAACATGAGCGAATACCTAGATGTTCTTAGACCTCTCCTAGATGAAAGCAAAGTTGACCACAAAGGCCGTTTCTATAATGTTAGAGCCCAGATACAAGTTCCTGGTTCTCTCAAGGTTCCGGTCATCGTTGCTGCATTGGCGCCCAGAATGCTACGCGTTGCAGGGGAGCAGGCAGATGGGACATTCACCTGGATGGCTGGACCCAAAACAATCGAATCTCACGTGGCCCCCCGTATCGGCCGTGCGGCTGAATCGGCTAATCGGCCATCTCCACGAATCTGTGTCGGAATGCCGCTGGCAGTGACCGATAACCCTCAAGAAGGTCGGGAACAAGCAGCAAGAACCTATGAACGATACGGCCAGCTCGTTAACTACCGAAGGATGCTAGACATCGAAGGTGTTGAAGGGCCGTCGGAAGTGGCGATCATAGGAAATGAAGACCAGGTTGCTGAGCAGTTGAAGGCTTATGCTGATGCCGGAGCGACCGACTTTTTGGCATCAGTATTTCCAGTGGGGAGCGACGAAGACGCATCATTGAGCAGGTCGAATGACTTGCTTAAGAGCTTGTCAGCCAACAATTAAGGTTTCTATAAGGTCTAACCGATGGCGTTAGGCCAGTCTGTGGTTTTCTTATGGAGGAATAGCGAGACCCGATCAAATTCAAGCACTGTTCCAGTAGATGGGATGATGCGAGTCGATGCAGGATTGAATATTCCGTCTGGTGGCCCCAGCGTGTAGAGTTAAGACTACTAGGGCCACCAGGTTCCTGTATGTTGTGCTCGATGGTTTCTTTAGGTTATATGACTTCGAGTGTCATACCTATGCCGAAGCGCAGGCGATTGCCTTTACGTTTCCGGCCATTTCAGGAAGTACGTGGGAGGACCAGGTCTCACCACCATCACGGGTTCCAAAAACCTCCCCCTGGCGTGTGCAGAAGTACACTTGTTCTGGGGCGTGCTCATTTATGGCTATTCCGAAAGTGGTGCTGGCTGGACTTACACCTTTATCGAAGCGCTCCCAGCTGTCACCTTGGTCGGTTGAGCGCATGACACCACCTTGTTGGCTGCCGAAGTTAAGGCCGACGCACGCGTACAGAGTATTTGGGTCGTTTGGTGCCGTTTCTACTCCCCTGGAATAGAATATGTCTGTGAATTTTTCGAAATTCAGATTGTCCCAATTCACCCCTCTGTCTCGGCTCCGCCACACACCGGTGCGGTTGGATATGAATACTGCAGAAGAGTCGGCAGATCCCACAGTGACACCGTGGAGGTCCATTAGGTCGACATCACCGGCGAATTCCTTGTTCACGATGGTCCAGGACTTACCGCCGTCAGAACTATGGGCAGCTCCTCCTACTTCGAGCGCGGCGTACATCTGGTCCGGATTACTCGCCTCTATTCCAATCCCTAGGATGCGGGTAGCGAAGGCCATCTGGACTGAATCTTGATTGATGATCGTGGCCAAGAGATCCCAATTCTCTCCAGAGTCTGTAGACTTGAAAACTTCGCTACCCTCGGTGCCAAGGAACATGGTGGTAGGGTCGTTGGGATGGAATTTGATAGCCCAAACGTGGCGTCCTTCAGCCATGTTCATGCGCTCAAAACTGTCGCCTCCATCCTTAGATCGATATACGCCCCGTTGCGTTCCGACGAAGATGGTTTTGGCGTCGTTGGGGTGTATGGCTATTGCCCGCACCTGAGGCGAAGGCGGCATACCTTTAGCAAGTTTTTCCCATCTACCGTCTGATTCTTCTTTGCGGTAGAGTCCGTCAGCTTCCGCGCCCACATAGATCATAGTTTTTTCAGGCATATTCAATCCCTCCGGGCAATTATTTGAGTGGCTCGAAATCAGGTTGGTGCCATTTTGATGAGACCATTCAATGTTGTCAATCGGTGGAATTCAAAATGAATCGAGTAGGTGGGTATCAACCTTAGATGGTTTGTCTTCCGATTCTGTCATAATTAACTTCGCTGGGCTGGAAGGGGCCCTAATCGATAACTATTCTGGCGAATGTTTGGAGGTCGTATGGCGATGTACCGGGTTTTCTCTGATAGTGATGGCGAGAGCCACATAGAAGAATTGCGATTGGAAGATCACCCAGAATTAGGGGCGATGACCAACGTAAGCGAGGTTAAAGTTCAGAAATTTGATGGAAGCAGAGATATGCCGTTCCACCCTCTTCCAGAACGTCGGCTAATAGTTCATCTTTCAGGGGACGTTGAGATTACCACTAGTGACGGCTCTAAGCAGATACTTAGAGCTGGAGATGTGAGGCTCATGGAAGATGTGACTGGCAAAGGTCACGCTCACTTGGATCTTACCCCGTCGGAAGCGGTTTACATAATACTTAACGACTAATCCGAATCAAATAACTATAGCTTAAGGAAAAACCGACCTGGGAACTTTGACGAACCCGATGGGTTGAAATACGACGTCAAACTTGGAACGAAGGTCTAAGCAGAGTGTGGTTGACTAAAGGCGCTGGTGAGGCCTCCGTAGTGACGAGCTAAGCCGCTCTTCGGATACTCCTAGTCGGAGTTTAAAACATAAGTTCAGATTGTAATATGTGAGTATATATAGTATTCGGATTACGAAAATATCTCATGTACTGCTCGTGTCTATGAGTTATTTCTATCCCTTTTAAATCATTGCATTGACCGTGGAACTTTGACCGACCAGAGGATGGAACTTAACATATTGTTCATTAATATTTACTTCCTTCTCTGAATCGTCGCCTGGTTGATCCTACCAGGCGACGTAATTTTTTACACGCCGTTACCCTCCATGGATTGCCACTTGGATAGTACCTCTTGGTCCCTTGGAAAGGCTAATTCAGGCAGATCATTCACTGGAAAGAATCCTACGTCCAATGCTTCTGGTCCTGGTACCAACTCTCCTCCCATTTCATTGGCAGCGAACACTGCGACTATTACTGGATTGCCGGATTCGGAGAACAATCCGATTAGTTTCCCTAGCTCAACTTTTAAACCGGTCTCTTCCCAGACTTCCCTAGCTGCGGCTTGCTCAACGATCTCACCTCGGTCTACATAACCCCCAGGAAGCCCCCATAATCCATAACCCTGGTCGGTGGCTCGGCGAATCATTAGTACTTTGCCGTGCCGTGGCACTACGCAAACGACAGCCACCTTGGGATCGTAAAATATTATGCGACCACACTTAGGGCATACAGGCCGTTCTTGACCAAAGACCTCTTTAGTAGAAAGAGCGGTTGCGCAGGACGGGCAATATTTATCCTCTCGGTTCACTGTATGAGACTCATTTGATCCTGCTTATTCGATAACGGGTTACTGTGTGCAACCAATTATAATGCGCTTTGTTCGTATGAGTTCCACGTCTGTCATTTTGTCGGTAAGCTTTGAGGGTATTTGAATTTTGCAGATGCGCAGGAATTTTGGCAGCATTTTGAGACCGAGATCCTATGGGGTCGGGTGTATGTTGTTTTCCGTGGTGTCTGTTCTGATAGTCGTAGCCATAGTAGTCCTGGGTGAATACACGAAGACTCGAGGCCGGTTTTTGCTAACCGCCTTGCTACTTGCAGCATATTTGTTCACTAGTATGGCCCCGGCATGGACGGCTGAACACAGACCTGAATCGAGAGTGGCTCATATTGCATTGGTAGTTGCTGCGACTGCTGTAATGATTCTTCTGATCGGGGTTTGGGGCACGCCTAACTCAGATGCGTTCTGGAAGAGTGCCGCTATAATCACAACATTGGGTATGATCTTGTCTTATGCCTCAGTTGTGGACGCTGAACCGGGTAGGCTGTTCCGGAACTTTTCGGTTAAGGTATTGGGGTTGGCGACCCTAATTATTTGCGTCGGGATAGCAGCTGGAATCCACTGGCCACCGTATTGGTGGGTGTTTACCTTGGCTGTTCTTGTCTGGGTTGTGTCTGTGATAGTTTCGGTGGCCTCATCTTTGATTAGGCGGAGTCAACGGCCTTGACTGCGTATTAAGTCGTCGACTGATATCCGTTCCGGCATGCAGTCTTGGGCCCCAGTTCTAGTAACGGCTAGTCCACCTGCTGCACAGGCGATAATCACCCCTTCCTCTAGCGTCTTGCCCTCTGCGAGGGAGACAGCTAATGCGCCGTTAAAGGCGTCCCCGGCAGCTACGGAGTCTACTGCGTCGACTTGGAATGGTAATACCAACCCATTCCTAGTATTGTCTGCGAAATACGCACCTTGAGAACCCAGCTTGATGACCACAGCTCTCACGCCACGTTCAAGCAAAACAGAAGCGGCCTCAGCTGCTGATTCAGGGCCACTTACTGGGAAACCCACCAGAGCCTGTGCCTCAGTCTCATTTGGAGTAATCACGTCGCAAAGAGTCAGCAATGTATCCGGCACCGGTCTGACGGGGCCAGGATCCAACATCACTGTCACGCCTAGTAAAGAAGCCTCCTGTGCGACTTCAACTGACAATGAGATCGACGTTTCCAGTTGCAGTAGTAATCCAGCTGCGCCGGCCAGCTCTCGTTTTACTGTGGAAACTTGTTCTGGTCCGCATGTGTCGTTGGCCCCGAGTATTTGAGTGATACAGTTTTGGGCTGTCTCATCTATGCCAATCACCGCAATACCGGAACTTACGGAGGCATTTTTGCTTATACCTGAAATGTCTACTCCTGCTGCAGATAAGCCTTCCAACAGTTGAGGTCCGAAGACATCCCCTCCAACTTTCCCTACCATCATAGATACGGCTCCCATTTTGGCTGCAGCCACGGCTTGATTAGCGCCTTTACCGCCGGCGTAGGTGATAAAACGACTGCCGACTACAGTCTCTCCGGGCCGCGGGAACCGTGGCGAAAACGAGACCAGGTCCATATTTATGCCACCGAGCACGATTATTTTTGGTGGTGGTTGAATCATATACACGTCACGCTAGCACTGGACGTCTCTAGGGTCAACGAAGGTTAGTGATGGTACGCATGCTATAATCTCTCAGCGTTTAGGTACGCCTGAATGTACCCGATCAATCGACACCTCAGGAGAAATTATATGGCCGCGGCGTTGGACAAGATCAAGGTAGTAGACTTGACCCGCACACTGGCCGGGCCCTTCTGTACCATGCTTATGGGAGACATGGGTGCCGAGGTCGTCAAAATTGAAGAGCCAAGCAACGGCGATGAGACAAGGCACTGGACACCTTTCGTCAATGGCGAGAGTACCCAGTTCCTTACGTTCAATCGAAATAAACGTAGCCTTTCCGTCAATCTGAAAGAACCTGAAGGTATAAAGATCGTCCAAGACTTGGCCGCCGAAGCTGATGTCATGATAGAGAGCTTTCGGGCAGGGACTTTGGATCGGCTTGGTCTGGGCTACGAAGCTATTAAAAAGCTAAATCCAGGTTTGGTGTACTGCTCTATATCTGGGTATGGCCGGACAGGCCCGATGTCCGATATGCCTGGTTATGATCTATTGATTCAGGCTTACAGTGGCCTCATGAGCCTTACTGGAGATCCTGAAGGTACCCCGCTCAGGATCGGTTTCTCTTTAGTAGACCTATTTACCGGAATGATGGCCTATGGAACGATTTTGACTGCGCTTAGGCAAAAAGATCAAACCGGAGAAGGGCAGTGGGTGGAGTCTGCGCTGTTGGATGGCCAGGTGGCTGCCCTCAGCTATCATGCTACTGGGTTTATGGGCACTGGGGTCGAGCCCAAGCGGATGGGGTCAGGTCATCCAAGTCTGGTCCCTTACCAGAGTTTCAACTCTTCGAACGGACAGTTCATTATCGGTTGCGCTAACCAGGGTCTTTGGGAGCGAATGTGCGCTGCTATTGGCCACCCGCAAATGGTAGATGACCCGCGTTACATTACCAACACTGACCGTGTAGAGCACAGGTCTGAATGTGTGGGAGAACTAAACGCTATATTTGCTACGAACACTACCAGTCATTGGGTTGACTTGATTGTGGGGGCTGGGGTGCCATGCGGACCTATCAATACAGTTTCGGAAGTGGTCTCAAACCCTCAAGTTTTGGCCCGTAATATGATTGCAACGGTTGATCATCCGAAGGTACCGGAGTTGAAGTTCCCAGGTTCCCCTTTGAAGCTATCGAATTCTCCGGCATCTATACGCCGAGTGCCGCCTTTATTGGGGCAGCACAACGAGGAAGTTTTAGGAGAGGCCGGATATTCTGAAGACCAAATTGCCGACCTTATTGCGCGCGGAGTAATAGGAGGGAACGGGAAGTAACGAACCCTTGTGATTTAATGATCACATCGTTTTTGTTCTTGGTAGCCGTATAATATGCCTTTTAATAAGCTTCGCCTGATACATACGTCCGACACTCACTTAGGCGACGTTACTGGTCATCCTCAGGCGGCCGATGCTTTGACTTCTGTTGTCGATGCGGTGGCTGACAACGAAGGAGACATGCTGCTGTTAGTGGGAGATGTGTTTGACAACGAGCGCGTCTCCGATGAGGTCCTGGATTCGTTTCTAACGCAAATCGCTCGCTTAGATACTCCTGCGCTCGTCTTGCCCGGCAACCATGATCTTATTCACGAAACTTCTGTCTACAGGCGTGCGCCCTTCAACGATGCTCCGAAGAACTTGTTCGTCTTTAAAGAGACTGAAGGCGAGGTTCTGTCTTTCCCGAGCCTGGGTATAGATCTTTGGGGCCGGGCGATGCCGATGCATACTCCGGCTTTCAAACCTCTTCAGGGGATGCCGTCTCCCATTGGCAACAATTGGCTCGTGGCGATGGCTCATGGTCATTTTCATTACGATGAGGACCGGGATATGAGGTCTTCGCCTATCTATCCTCACGAGGTGGCTGAATCCAGGTGCCACTACTTGGCACTAGGACATTGGGATCGTCATGTGGACGTCTCTCAGGGCAACACGACGGCAGTGTACTCGGGCTGTCCATTAGGCCCGATAGGCAGTCCCGGAGCAGGAGAAGTGACTGTGGTCGATCTTGACCCTCAGGTTGGCGTATCTTATCGTCAAGTAACTATCAACTAAGCATGTTTTAGGCGCTTCTACGGATAAGATCGGCTGCCCTTTCTCCAATCATGATGGTTGTGGCATTGGTGTTTGCTGTCGGGATATCGGGCATCACGGATGCATCTATCACCATTAGTTGTTTAATTCCGCGGACTCTACATTGTTGGTCGACAACCGCTTGTGGGTCGGACGCGGGGCCCATTTTGCAGGTGCGGCATGTGTGGCCAGCTACTGACAAAGTACTGTCCAACCAGTCGTCCAGCAACGCATCGGATGCTAGCTGTTCAGTTGTCGGGGCGATGCGGCTGTGGATGACTGTATGGAAATTTGGGTCTTCGAATAATCCTGCACATTCCCGTACGGCCTCCCTCAGTCTGGTCCGGTCTGACGTTGCTACTAAAAATTGGTAATCGAGCTTGGGTTGGACGCTAGCGTCGAGGGATGTGATAGTCAGTGTGCCAGAGCCTTCGGGGAATTCTAGCCGGCAGCCAACTCGAATCTCATCGGCCTCGTGCCCTAGAGGTCCTGACGTCAGTGTCTGTACCTGGATGTCGTTCTTGAACCGAGAACCGCTGGTGCTGAATCGCAGCCCTAATTGGTTTCTCGGCGATTCGGTTTCCAAGGTATACCCGTCCACCGGCTTGAACCTTAAGGACACGGCGGGATGGTTCTTCATACCTTTACCTACGCCAGGAGAGTCGTGCACCACTGGAATCTGTAGTCCATCTAAGAGTTCCTTGGGACCAATCCCGGATAACATCAGCAGTTGAGGAGAGGCTATAGCTCCGGCACTGAGAATGATGGTCTCTCCGAACAATTCGAATATTTCACCGCCGCTTTCGGCGAGGACGCCGATAGCCTGCTTGTCCTGAAATAAGACGCGGTGGACGGTCACTCCTGGCTTGAGGGTAAGATTTAGTCGGTTGCGGCAGGGGGTTAGGTATCCTATCGCGGTGCTGACGCGTACTCCATCTACGTAGTTCAGAGGGATTGCACCGATACCTTCACCGTCTGGGCTGTTCATATCCGGGTCGTCACGATACCCAGCGGCCAGGCAGGCGGCATAGAAGGCTCTTTGCAACGGGAGCAAGTTTTCCTTTTTGTGGCGTGTGACCGTAATCGGTCCGGAGGCTCCGTGAAAATCGCCTGCGAAATCTTGGTCTGTCTCAGATTTCCGGAAGTAAGGCAGAACCTTTGTATATGACCATTCGTCGTTACCCATCTCGGCCCAATGATCGAAATCTTCGGGAAGGCCACGGAGAAATATTTGATGATTGATCGCACTGGTTCCGCCAAATACTTTTCCTCGGGCCACTGCAGCATTTCGTGTTTGATTCGCGTCTGTTGTACCAACGAACGACCAGTTGTGGTCAGCGTCGGCTTCAGACGCCCTTTGGTTCATGTCGTGTTTGATCTCATCAGGCATCAAGGAAATATCGGGATAGTCGGGTCCGGCGTCTAGCAGGAGGACAGAGCACTTTGGGTCTTCTGAAAGCCTGTTGGCCAAGACACAGCCTGCGGATCCGGCCCCTACAATAATAACGTCGTATTTCATGGGAACCTCATAGCTTCGTATCTAAGGCGCAATTATAGCTCTTATAACAGAATAGACGCCTTAAATGGAGACTATATAAGACACCGCAGTAGGTTGGGTATTAAAATGTTCAAATCAACGTGCAGGGATACTAGAGGGAGCCAAAACCATGTCAACCATCAATACAGTATTAGGTCCTATGGAGACCGAAGAACTGGGATTCACTTTGAGCCACGAACATCTTGCTACCAACGCAGCTGGAATATTGAAAACATTCCCAGAGTTGGTGGATCGGCCTGGGATTATCGAGCAAGCCAATGATACGTTGAAAGAGGCGTACGAAGAAGGACTTAGGACTATCATAGACGTAAGTACCATTGACCTTGGCAGAGATGTGGAGATGATGAGGGAGGTTTCGCGGAACACCCGCGTGAATATAGTCGCAGCCACTGGAAACCACCTTGCTGTGCCGCGTCCGTTTATAGATTTACAGCCCGAGGACATCGCTGACCTGTATGTACGGGAGATCGAAGTCGGTATCGAAGGAACGGGCATCAAAGCCGGTATCATAAAAGTTGCCAGCGACGAGGGTGGTGTTACTCCCGCTCAAGAGATTGTGCTGAGGGCAGCTGGGCAGGCATCCATACGTACTGGTGTGCCCATATCTACACATACTTGGTCGCCGGATCGAGTGGGCGAAGAACAGGTCCGTATTCTCAAACAAGAGGGTGTAGATATGGGCAAGGTGTATATCGGCCATAGCAACGATGACACTGACCTTGGATATCTTACCGACCTTATTGATGAAGGAGTTTGGCTTGGTTTGGACCGATTTCCTGGTGGACGGCGTCCAGGCACTCCACTTTGGGAAGAGAGGACAGAACTGGCTAAACGGCTTATAGATGCCGGTCACTCAGGCCGAATCATGCTCTCCCATGATCATTCGGTTCCTAAGGCAAGGTATGGCGCCGTAGTGCAAGAAGAGCGGTTCAAATACAATCCTGACGGCTACAATTTCATAACAAGGAATGTGTTACCTAAGCTTCGGAACATGGGCGTATCGAACGAATCGATTAACCAAATCATGGTTGATAACCCCCGAAGGTTTTTTGATGGGGGTTAGTGCGACCTAGCCAGTTTGCATAGGCAGTGACGGGTCAGATGCCCATTCGGACATTGAAGCATCGTAAACTGCTACATTTTCATAGCCGAGCATGCTTAAGATAAATGCGTCGTTACTGGCCGCGATGCCGCCTCCACAGTACGTTATTATTTTCTCTGCGGCATCTGCTCCCACATCGGAGAATTTTTGCGCCAATCGCTCGGCCGGCAGGTATGCGTGGGTCTCAGGATCGTGAAGGTCTCCGGCTGGAACGTTTAGGCTATTGGCGATGCGGCCTGGCCGACCATAGTCAGATCCTCCCGTTCCAAGGTGCTGTTCTTCGCTAAGGGCATTAAGTAGGCATGTTTGTTCTTTACCCAGATTTGCTAAGACCTCATCTTTGTTCGCGAAGAGGCCCGGTCTTGGTTTGGCCAAGAAGATGGCAGCAGGATAATTCGATGGAGCAGTATCCAACGGTCTGCCTTCCATCTTCCATTTATGCAACCCTCCGTTCAGGATACTCGCGTTGTCGAATCCGAACGCACGTAGCATCCACCATATACGCGTCGCCCAAGATCCTGATGTGGAATCGTACAATATGGCCCGGGTGCCTGCTCCAACCCCGTATTTGGAAAATGACCTAGCGAATTGCTCGACCGGTGGTAGCATGTACCTAAACGGCGCGTCTTTATCCGACAAGTCCTCTACGAGATCTGCGTGACCCGCCCCGGGTATGTGCTCCGATTCCCATGAGTCGCGACCGCTCTCTGCTCGTATGCCGCCACTACCATCTGACCTGTTGAAGGCAGTGCAGTCTAACACTCGGATTTCAGCGTCTGCCAGATGCGCGGCAAGCCAGTGGGTCTCTACCAAAAATTCAGGGTGTTTTATAGTCATGATTCTCCTTCAGAGATGGCTTTATGAGTTCGCGATTATACTGAAGAATAACCGCCATCTACAGCCAACGTAGAGCCTGTGACGTAATCTGAAGCTGAGCTGGCTAGGAACACGGCGGCGCCGCCGAGTTCCGATGGTTCTCCCCAGCGGCCGGTTGGTATGCGCCGATTGATGTTGTCGTATCGGTCAGGGTCGGCTTCAGAGATACCACGGGTGAGATCGGTCGTGAACCAGCCAGGGAGGATTGCATTGACTTGGATGTTGTCCTTGGCCCAGGCTACAGCTAAGCTCTTGGTGAGTTGAACGAGACCGCCTTTGCTGGCGGCATAAGGAGCACCCCAGTCGCTGCCGAAGATTGAATACATGGATCCCACGTTGATGATCTTGCCGCCTCCAGATCCGCTCATCTGAGTGTAAGCTTCGCGCGACGCGAGAAACGCAGATCTTAAATTCACATCCAACACTGAATCCCACTGTACACCGGTCAGATCTTCAGGGAGTCCTCTTATGGCGATTCCAGAGTTGTTGACTAGGATGTCCAAGCTTCCCATGTGGTCCATAGTGTTCGTGACCATGCGTTGAATCGCTGGTTCTTGTGTGACGTCGACCGTTATTCCGTGGGCTTCTACGCCTAAGGCGCGGATATTTTCCAGGGCTTGAGCCGTCTTTTCAACGCTGCGGGCGGCGATCACTATGTTTGCTCCTGCCCCTGCTAGGCCCATCGCGATGCCTAATCCGAGACCGCCGTTTCCACCTGTAACGACAGCTACTTTCCCTGTAAGGTCGAAGGGATTTCGAGCGATCATTAGTTTTCTTTAAACCCGGGCATGACTTTCGCTCCGAACATGCGCAGAGATCTTTCTACTTTGTCGGGCTCTATCTGACCCACGTTTGGATTGAGAAGTACGTTGCGGACTCCAATGTCCCGTAGTTCTTCTAACTTGCCCGCTACCGTGTCGGCTGTTCCTGCCAAAAAAGCATGTTCTACCTTTTCACTTGCTGGGATCGGGGTTCCTGGAGGAGGAGGCGGGGCACCGCCTGGATTGAACCTTACTCGGGCATCCAGGAGATGGGCTTTGTATCGAGCCAGCCCTGCCTCGGCTATCTCAACTCCCTCTTGGTCGCTGTCGCATACGAACAGCGCCCGTTGCGCCCATGTGTTATCCAGAGTTTCTCTGATTTGCACTTCGGTGAGCCCTGACTCTTCTAATGCTTCCACGTAGCGCCCGAATCGATGCCTTAGCGTATCGATTGCATGGACACCGATAAGCACTGGCCTGCCGGCCTGGCCCATGGCAACCATGGATTCTTCGGAGATGCAGGCTCGCACGATTGGTGGATGGGGCTTCTGGTAGGGTTGAGGCCGGAGCCCAGGGAATGACAGGTCCCAGAATTGGCCTTTATGAACCACATCTTGGCCTGTCCAAGCCTTGATTAAAAGTTCCTCAGCCTCGTCCAGCATCTCCCTTCCCTGTTCTAGAGTCGTGCCGAAACCGATGTATTCGTACTCGTTGTAGGCTGATCCGCGGCCGATGCCCATAATCAGCCTGCCGTTGCTGATGTTATCGAGCAATGAGGTCTGTACAGCCAGGCGGACGGGATGGTGCAAGGCCATCTCGACTACCGCAAACCCGATCGAGACTCGCTTGGTTCGAGCCGCTACAGCAGCCCCAAAGACCACAGGGTCGGCGTAAGCCACCGCGCCATCGAAGTGATGCTCTGTAAGCCATACAGCGTCAAATCCCACCTCTTCAGCCAGCTCTATTTCCCTTAAGGTCTGGCCGATCATGTCGTGGTCACCTTTTTCGTCGGCGCTGATCGAAAAAACGAAGCTGCCGAATCTCATGATTACTCCTGTTAGCTCTGTTTTATCCATTCGGCGATCCGTTCGCCGATCATTATCGTTGTGCAATTAGTGTTTGCCCGGATGCAATCCGGCATGATTGATGCGTCAGCCACGCGCAACCCACGAAGGCCTTTGACGGTTCCTTGTTGGTCCACCACGGCCAAGGGGTCTGAGTCCGGGCCCATCTTGCAGGTTCCAGATATGTGTTGGGTAGTGGTTACACTTCGCTTCAGCCAAAGGTTCAAAGCTTCATCTGATTCCAGGTCGGCTGGCTGTGGTTCTAGCAAGTTTTTGACGATTGGTTTGTAATCTTGGTGCTCAAGCACACTGACACACTTTCTGACAGCTTCGTTGAGCCTGGATAAGTCACGGGGATCATCCTGGAAGTAATTGTAATTGAGTTCTGGTTGGACGTTTGGGTCAGTGGACGTAATTTTAAGGTGCCCGGATCCATAAGCAAGCTCGAGGATACAGGTGAATCGGATGCCTTCAGCTTCTAATGGGTCACCAGATATGGGCGACGAAAAAGACGATGCCATTATCTGAATGTCGTTTCGTAGTTCTGAGCCTGTAGCGGTATAGCGGAGTGCAACCTGTGACCGCGGCTCCTCCGGATCTAAGGGGAAATCGTCCTGGACTTCTATCGGCACGCGAACATTGGGATGGTCTCTTAAGTTTTGGCCTACACCAGGCGCCTCAAGGACGATTGGTATGCCCAGCCCATCCAATACGTCTGAAGGGCCAACACCTGAGAGCATCAGCAATTGTGGAGAGCCGATAGCACCGCAAGAGAGTATGATCTCATTCCCTTCTACCACGAAACGCTCTCCGTTGCTCTCCACATCGACACCCACTGCTCGGTCTCCTTCAAAGACCACTTTGTGGCTGGTAACGTTGGGTTTGATGGTCAAGTTTAAACGGTGGCGGCAGTCTGCTAGATAAGTCAAAGCGGTACTCATACGGATCCCGTTAGGATTATTCATGGGGATTGGCCCGACGCCGCCAGACTCAGGATGGTTCATGTCGGGATCGTCAGGGTGGCCCTGAGCGCGGAACCCGGAGTAAAATGCGTTCTGGGCTGGAAGCCAAGTGTCTCTCTTGTGCCGGCGGACCGGTATCGGGCCTTCTGAACCGTGGAAGTCATCGTGGATATCCGTATCGGTTTCCAGCTTCCGGAGATAAGGTAATACGTCCGTGAAGCCCCATTGGTCGTTGCCCAATGCGGCCCAGGCGTCATAGTCTTCTGGGACACCACGCAACAGCACTTGACCGTTGATGGCACTGGACCCTCCTACCACACGTCCTCTTGGAACAGGCATCGGGGCGGTCTGTTCAGGAGTGGTATGGCCCTGGAAGGACCAGTTGTGCGGCGCGTCTACGGCTGAGGCGGTCTGGTTGTATCCGAATTTGAGATCGTCAGGGTAATGTTCAAAGTCTGGATAGTCAGGCCCGGCCTCTAGTAACAGTATGGACTTGCTAGGGTCATCTGAGAGCCTGCTGGCAATGACGCAACCAGCTGAACCAGCGCCAACGATTATGTAGTCGTATCTCATAAGGACATACCCCTAATTAAGGAAATAGTTGTGCTTGGCTCGATCTCGAGCAGTTGGCATTATCGCATATCGAAGTCAACGGGACATCCTGAGTTGGACGTAAAACTTTTAAAAGGGATGTTCAAAATGGATATCACAAAGGTCTTTCTATGCCGGTTTGATTCCAGGTCTAAACTTTAGTCGTATTCTCGTGTTAGCATGTGTCTGAATTTCTGAGGGTCGACCATCCCTGGATTATTTCTTAAAACGATACTGGTTACGACTGGAGGATGCCATGAACGTCCACGTTTACACGCAACCTGGTTGATTCAGCTGCCGGACTCTGGAAGAGTTCCTGAAGAAGAATGGCGTTGAATATGAGCACCACAATGTGTTAGAAGACCAGCAAGCTAGGGAAGACTTGGCCAACAGAGGAATAAAAGCTCTGCCGGTCACCATTATTGATGACAAAGATGTCATAATTGGCTACTTCCCTAAGAAGCTGATTCCAGCGTTTAAGCTGGACGTAAAGGTAGACCTTTCAGGCAAGACCGAATGGCTGGCCGATAAATACGAAAGAATCCTGAGTGCAGCCTGTCGCGCAAGTGTCCAATTCTCCCAGGAACAACTGGACACTGACGTTCCTTGGCGTCCTTGGACCGCCCGGAGGACAGTGATGCATATCATGTCGTTCCCCGAGGTGGCCTACCTGAGTCACAAAGTAGGTAGTATGAGCCAAGATGACATGAGGGCGTCAGACGAACGTCTGAAGGATGTCTATACCGCGGAACAGATGGTCGAGTACGGGAACGGAGTTCGAAAGGATATCATCGCCTTCTTACAAAGCGGCAATGTAGATGCCTTTGACCTAGAAGTCCCAGCTCACTACGGGGGTGAAGTCACGGTATTGGAACTGTTGAATATCATCCTGAGCCATAGCACCCACCACCTGAAACAGACTTATCACTACATGAAGAACGATCTTGGCATAACTCCAGAAAACCCTGCATCGGATGAGGACTTTGAGGGAATAAACACCCCTGAAGCGTTGTTCTAACAACAGGGTGGTGCTCTAGGTCCATCAAAACAAACAGTCCTCTTGTGGCGTGATTCCCACAGGAGGACTGCACTTTTACCGGAGAGAAAATGAAATACGATTATATAGTTTTAGGGGCCGGTTCAGCCGGATCTATAATTGCTACTCGATTATCGGAAGACGCCAGTAAGAGTGTCCTGCTCATAGAGGCGGGTCCAGATTACCCTGACTTTGAAAATTTACCGGAAGAGGTAAAATTCGGATACGCGACAGAAATCGATATTATGGTGAGCGACCATAACTGGCAGTTCGTCGGTAAAGCAACTGAAAAAGCTCAAGAGATGTTGGTACCTCGAGGAAAAGTTACCGGGGGGTCTAGTGCAATAAACGGACAGGTTTTTTTAAGGGGCGTGCCAGAAGACTATGATTCTTGGGCCGAAATGGGGAACAGTGAATGGAGATACCAGGACTGCTTACCGTATTTTAGAAAGATAGAAACTGACACTGACTATAGCGACGATTTTCATGGTACAGAAGGTCCAATAGTAATGCACAGGTTTGCCAGAGACACCTGGCACCCAGCGACTGAAGCTTTTTATCAAGCCTGTAGATCTGCCGGATACCCGGACTCTCCTGATCACAATCATCCTGATTCTACCGGAGTGGGTCCAACTCCACTAAACAACCCGAACGGTATAAGAATGAGTACAGCATTAGGATATCTTGATCAGGGCCGGCACAGGCTGAACCTAACTATACGTGCTAACTGCCAGGTTCGCCGAATCCTTTTCGAAGGAAAAAAAGCCGTCGGGGTTGAAGTAGAAAGCGGGGAAGAAGTCTTTCAGGCGGAAGGATCTGAGATAATCCTTAGCTCTGGTGCGATCGGATCTCCTCACATTCTTATGCTGTCGGGCGTTGGCCCTGCCTCACATTTGGAGGAATTCGATATTCCTGTAGTCCACGACGCGCCTGGAGTCGGGCAGAATATGAGAGACCACCCCTCGGTATGGGTCACTTGGCGAACAAAACCGGGAGTGGACTTGGACGGGACAGCTCCGAGGATGCAGGCGACTCTACGTTATACCGCCGAGGGTTCAGATCTTCGAAACGATATGAAAGTATCAATGCAATCGTTTGCAACTGAACGAGTCAATCGAGGTGGAGATCGCATGGAGCCTGTGGGCATTCGTATGACATCCGGTATTCAGCTCGCGGAAGGGTCAGGGGAACTTAGGCTCCAATCTTCCGACCCGAAGGAACAACCGTTCCTCGACTATCGTTACCTTCAACAAGAATTTGACAGACAACGCCTTAGGGAGACGCTTAGGATTTGTGTAGCTTTAGGTAATGATCCTGCATTTAAAGATATTATCGAAGAGCGTATCGAACCCACTGATGAAGAACTGTCATCTGATGAAGCACTAGACGAGTATCTGTATAGAGAAGTCACGACCCAACAGCATATATCGTGTACTAATAAAATGGGACCCTCAACTGATCCAATGGCGGTCGTAGACCAGTATGGGAAAGTTCATGGGTTGGAAGGTCTGAGGGTGGCGGACGCATCTATCATGCCGAACTGCGTAAGGGCTAATACCAATGTTACTACCATGATGATTGGAGAGAGAGTTGCTGACTGGATAAAGCAAGGGAAATAAAATACTTGTAATACGAACCAATAAGAAAGGTCCCTCCTGACATTCAGGAAGGACCTTTCTTATTTTTCCGATCCCTGGATATTTTTAGAATATAGCCAGAGGGTTGGTTGGGGACCCCGTGGCGTTTTTGAAGCGTAGAGGGGCGACCACGAACATGAATTCATATCGGTTAAGTCGCTCGCAGACTGCTGCTAGCTCTTCGCAGTTGCCGGCGTCGATAAGCCACAGTCCCATGCCGACTATTCCGACCCGATGTACAGGCAAACCGACCCCAGGGTAGCCGCTCGGATCTGCGTCTTGTGAGGCGTCGCCTCCGATAACGGAGATGCCTCGCTCTTTAAGCCAGGGTAGCGTTTCAGCGTGTAGTCCAGGGCGTCCTGATTCCGGTGCTCCTTTCTCTAAACGACGCTTGTACCAGCCAAGTCGCAGCATTAGTGCATCGCCTTCTTCCAACCGCACACCTTGGGCTTTTTCAGCGGCTTCCAAGTCCTCCGTGAACACCCCGTCACCAGCTTCGAGCCATTCCACGCCGCGAACCTTAGTGATGTCCAGCATAACGCCTCGAGTGATAATACCGTTCTGAGCGGTGTCTATATTCAGAACCGTGGCTTTGGATTCGCTGCCAACATCGGCTGGGTCGAAACCGTTGTAAAGCTTGCCGTTCCAGGTTTGGTGGCAGAGCGCGTCTAGGTGGGTGATGGTCAGTCCATGGTAGGAAAAACCGAGAAAATCGGACGTCCCACCTCCGCCTTCAGCAGGAACGGTGTCGCCTGCCCGAATCATATAGTGCAGAGGAGGGATTGTTGTGACATCGGCAGCGATTTCCGGAACTACTAGTCTGGAGCAGGTTACACTGATACCTTCTTTCACCAAGGCCGCTGCCTGTGCTCGTTTGGTGTTGGTTATTAGGTTCAAGGTGCCCAATTGGTCGTCCTTGCCCCAGCGTCCCCAGTTGCTGAGAGAGTCCATCCAACCGATGACTTGTTCTTCTGTTGGTATTTGCACGGCCATGGGTGTTTTCTCCTGATTTTGAGTTTGAGTCTATTATTCAGTCACTAGGCCTGCTACTGTGCCGTCTACATATAAGATTTCGATAGTCCGAGATACCGCGTCTTCTAGCTGAGCGTGACCCGCCTGGTCGAGGTGTGCCCCTAATTCGTCTACTATATCTGAAACTGACTTTTGGCCGTCGATATTCGATATTACGGCCGCTACTAGAGGGCTGCATGGTACGCCCTCTGGCTGAGAGATTGTATTCATGACATGTCCCTGAATAAACTCCCCTTCTGCCAAAACTGGTTTGCGACGGACCTGGATGCCTTCTGCCAGTTGTGGAACGGCGTTTAATATCTGGTTCCGCTGTGGGTCTGAGGCCAATGCTGCGAGCCACTGGGTGCGGGCCTGGCGTTCTGTCTCGACTGTCCGTACGCTCTCAACGAATTCCTCTGGCGCTTGGCCGCGGTCCAGAACCACTCGTTCATAGCCCCTAGGCGGCTGCCCCGCCACTGCTTGTATGAAGCTGTGGCGGGGAGAATATTGATCTTTTTCTGTGATGCGACGAGCTTCCCAGAAATAGGATTCGGCGCTCAGATTGCTGGAATAGAATAACCTGGCCATCTCCCGAAACTGGTTGTACTCTTTCAGATAGAGCTCTTGGTAGACTTGGCCGGCATCTTCCGCTAAGGAAGGTTCGTTTAGAGCTGTGGTGACATAGGCAGAAGCAAGAACTCCTGACATAAGTGCCAGGTGGACTCCCGACGAGAACAGAGGGTCAACGAAGCAAGCGGCGTCTCCAGTCATTATGTATCCTGGACCGTAGAGTTTCTCAGCTGTGTACGACCAGTCTCGGACAACTATGGGTTCGGAGTCCATCTGGGCATTTTCAAGATTGGCGCGGGTTTGATTACTCTGGGCCAACTGGGCCTCTAAGAACGATTTGGCGCCGTTCTGCTGTATGCCTTCCTGTCCGATCGCTGAATCTACTACTGCTCCGACGCTGGTGCGACCAGTGTGAAGAGGAATGCTCCACAGCCACCCATAACGGTAAGACTCGATGAATATGTTGGTTTGGTCAGGCTCTGGAAGTGGCGTGACGTCAGTAAAATATGCGTAGATAGCCAAGTTTTGGAAGAATGGGTCCCACTGCTTGGAGTTCAAATGTCTAGCTAGAAGTGTCGACTGGCCGCTGGCGTCCACAACGAATCTGCACTGGGCTTCACCGGTTTCACCTTGGCCGTTGGTAAATTCCACTCCAACTGCTTCGTCACCGTCGAATATGACCTGGGTGACTTGATGGCTTTCAAGGACTGTTACCCCGTGGGCCTTAGCGTTCTCTAGTAATATCTGATCGAATTGAGGCCGCCATACTTGATATGAATGAGGGTACCGCTGGCTAGTCTCTTGAAAGTACCAACTCCAGGGGACTTCACCCGTACCCCAGACCATCGTGGCCCCGTATTTTTTTAGGAAACCAGCGTTCTCAACAGCGTCAAGCGCTCCCAACTCTTCCAATACAGGAATAGAAGCCGGCAGCAAGGATTCTCCCACGTGTTCGCGAGGAAACTGTTCTCGTTCCAAGAGAGTCACTTGCCAGCCTTTTCGTGCCAACATAGTAGCTGCGGCGCTGCCGGCCGGCCCACCTCCTATGACTATGACGTCAGCACTCAGGTCAAGACTGGAGTCCGGGTTTGAATCAGTATTGTTCATCGATGGATATTATCCGACAGGTAGAGAATGGGAAGTAGCGTTGGACTTAAATGGAAATCCCCCAGGCCAACAATCCGTAGGCCTTGGGGGATTTGATCAGTTTATGACGATCGGAAAAAGTTTAGTCCTCCCCGTGTCCTCCTTCTACATTGGCTACGGTTGGTGTCTCGGGGTAGGCTTTACCCGTTGCTGGGTTAACCTCAAATGAACTGGGTAGTTCCAGTTCCTCAGCGATTTCTCGAACTGCTGGTATGACTTCTTCTCCCATAAGCCTGAGGCTTCGCATTGCGTCGTCGTGGGTCATGGCACCGTCACCATCCCAGAAGAACACGCTGCCAGGACGGATGTACTCCAGAACGTGGCGAATCTTGGGGATTACTGTCTTAGGGGTACCAGTAATAATGGTGTAGTCCTCGATCTGCTGTTCGTAGGGGCGCCCCAGAACGTCGGCCCTGCCACCTCTGGCGGTAGTAGCGGCCAACTGCGTGGGTAAGACACGATGGCGGTTGCTCAGGCCGGGTAGTCGGAGGAGTGCAGGATTATTCGTGCCTTCGTTGCCGGCCAAGAATGGATTGCTGGGGCCTTGGATGTATTTACGGGCGGTCTGTTCTGCTAATTCTTCAGTCTCATCGACGTGGACCTTCCATAGGTAACCGAGGTTCTGCGGGCCCGATTCATAGCCTTGTTCTTTAGCTGTATCGTGATAGACCTGAAATGCCTGTTTGGTGGGGTCCATCTCCGTCGAAAGCATTACGTAAGGAATTCGCTGCTCCGCTGCCCACACTAGAGAGTCTCTACTAACGACGCCAGGTAGCCAAACTTGAGGATGAGGTGTTTGGTATGGGCGTACCCAAGGGTTCACGTGGCGGTATTGATAGTGTTTCCCTTCCCAACGAAACGGACCTGGAGTGGTCCACGCTTTTATGATGAACTCGTGGGCTTCTTTGAATCGCTCCCAATTATAGGGAGGAGGCGAATTGTGGGCCACGCTCTCGCGGCCTGTCCCCCGAACCCAACCAGATACCAGACGCCCGTGGGATATGAGGTCGATCATTGAAAGTTGCTCAACTAGCCAGAGCGGATCGTCCCAAATGGGCAGGATGTTGCCCATAAGGACAATTTTGGCCTTTTTGGTGATTCTGGCCAGAATAGAGGCCTCAACGTTCATGGCGCCACCCATGCAGAAAGGGGTGCTGTGGTGTTCGTTTAGCATCAGGCCGTCGAACCCCATTTCCTCGGCGTAGATCTTCTCGTCCAAATATCGATTGTATAGTCGGGCGCCTAGTTGCGGGTTGTAAATCTCATTGCTGACCGTCAAATCCATGATTTGCTTGCCGGTAGCACCGAAATAACCTGACTCAGGATCTTGCTAAGGTCGCTCTGTGAAATATCCGACATGCATGGTTCATCACTCTTTCCGAGACGAATTATATTCCAGTGAACCCTGGATTGGGCGCAGGCTTGGAGCGATTATAGCACTGCTTAGACGATTCGATATGTAGCTTTATGCCCCACCTACGTAGGCAGGTCTGAGCAGACCATTCGTCATGGCTGGGCAACCGATAGTGCATTAAAGCAGTGCTAGCTCCATCTTCGTTGGTAGTGATCTTTGGGTCATTTGAAAAACTCTTTTGTGAGCCGGACAAATTCGTCAGGCTTCTCGAGTTCAGGGCGATGGCCACAGTTGGGTATGGTGACTAATTCTGATCCAGATATAGACTGCTGATAAGCTTTGCCGGCGCTTGGCGGCACCACAGTGTCCTGTTCTCCCCAGATCAAGAGGGTCGGCAGGTCTTTTACCAAACTCAAGAGATGGGGTAGCGCAGGGTCGAGCATGTATGGCCGCCAGCTTAATCGGCAAGCCTCTTCACGGGCATCCTCCCACATATCGACATGCTCTGGAGTAAGTTCGTCCGGGCACATTTCGCTGAACCCGGGAGTCTCGCTCGGATTCAAGATAGACGCGGCGAAGTACTCTTTCGACGTGATCAGAAACATATCCATGATCTCGCCTTCTAGGGGTTTAATTCCCGGAGGTGAAACCAAAGCCAATTTTCCTATATTACTTGGTTGCTGTGCTGCCATCTCAGCGGCCAACCAGCCACCCATGGAAAACCCTAAGACATTCGGGGCTACCAGGCCTAGTTCTTCAACAGCTCTGAGATACCAGCATGACAAGTCTCTCATAGTCATAATCCATTCCAGCCGGCTGGTCACGCCGAATCCAGGATGGAGCGGTATATAAACAGTGTATTCCTTGGCGAGCTCCTCATAGCATCTGAGCCATCCAGGGTGACCTAACTCCCCATGAAGCACTAACAATGGATCACCACTTCCAGCTTTTAGTAGCTTTAGGTCGGCTCCTGCTATCTGTTTCGTTTCTTCCGTATAAGAGGTCGGACTGGTGGTCATATGTCGGCTCCTGTGAGATATCACTCAACGCCCGCTGGTTGCTAAACCCTGGGCATGGCGTCGCCCGATTCTGTTACGGCCTCTGTGCATTGTCAAGGGTTTTCTGCTTAGGATCAGGAACTTTGGCTGTCAGATTGACTCTACCTATGACCTGCTTTGGATACCACCATCTGACCCGAAACCTCAGTATATGACGTTAGTCCATCTACTGGCTTACGAAGTGCATTGGCTCCACTAGCTGATCGGACATTCACGACCGCCGCTCAATATCTTGATCTTGGCTGTATTCTCGGTGAGATGTGGGGCCTTAGAAATTCGCAGGGTTTCTGATTGACCTTACTACACGATTAGGCTACGATTCGCCGAGCTTTAAAAGTTTTGCTGCTATTGTATTTGAATCTCTATACGCCAAAGCTGTATTATTCGTGAGTCATTTAAGCCGTTTAACTGACGTTAACATCGGCATATGCTAATACCTACATTTCGGATATAGTTGGCCGATTAACTTTCTATTACGAGTTCATACTTAGGATTACGGGAGTGAGTGGTAATGACTGGACGTTTTATGACAACTACAAGGCGGTTACTACCGTTAATCGCAATTCTCTTGCTAGCGCTTGTTATCTCATGTGGTTCGTCTAGCGAGCCGGCTGCACCACAAGCAGCGGCAACTAGCGCTCCGCAACCTACTGCCACAAGTGCACCAGCAGCCGCTGGTGGGGTACCAACCGCAACACCCTATGCCTTTGCAGCCCGCTCGAAGATACAAGAACTCGACGAGAAGTATCCATGGCCGCCAAAGGAGCCGCCATGGCCACCACGCCGAGGTGGCGTAATCCAACTCACAATGAGTCCCATTCCCGATGTTGATCCAACTAGAGCACGGAACAACGAGAACCTAGCGCAGTACGACGCCTTGCTCGAATGGGAATCGACTTGGTGGTTCCCAGAAGTCCATACCACTCCCACTATTCGGCCAAATATAGCCGTGAGTTGGGAAGCGGTCGACTTAAAAACGTGGGATTTTAAGATCAACCCGGACGCAAAGTTCCATAACCGACCTCCGATGAACGGCCGATCGGTTACTGCCGAAGATGTCGCATATTCATTTGACTTATTAAGGGTGGTTCCTCAATACACGGCTACCGCCTCAGTGGAAAGTGTCGAAGCGATCGACAGCGAAACTGCTCGCTTCCATCTTAAGACCCCCTTGGCAGGGTTCCCCATGTTGTATACCAACGGTTCTACCCCACCGATAGTGGCTAAAGAGGCCCAGGAATCGGACGGCGGTCTGGGGGAGAATCCCGGTGGTAGCGGTGCGTTCACCCTGAAAGAATTTGCCGCTGGCGAGGGAATGCTGTTCGTCGCAAATCCAGACTACCACTTAAAATTAAAAGGGGAACAGCTTCCGTTCCTGGACGCTGTGCGTTATATATTCACTCGCGATCCCGCCACACAGGTGGCCCTTTACCGAGCAGAACAAATCGACCTCATGCGGATAAGCGCTTATGACATTTTGGAACAGGTGCTTGATTCCGTACCGGATACGACGTTATATAGAGTCCCATCCTTCGGATGGGGGGACCACGGCGTCTTTCTTAATCTATCGAAACCTCCCTTCGACGATGTTCGGGTTCGTCGGGCCATGTCTATGGGCATAAATCGTGACGTGATTGCGAACGTGATAAATGCCGGTGACGCTACACCATATGGTCCTATGCCATGGGCTGTTGGAGGGTTCACCGACATCGCGGACTACACCGTGGAGAACCTAGGTCCTTGGTACCAATACAATCCTGAGGCGGCGAAAGCCCTACTTGCCGAAGCTGGCTACCCAGATGGGTTCGAAGTAGAAATCGAGTGGGGTGAACTGTCGGGATTCACATTCGGCGACACAGCTGTACTCTTGGAAAAAATGTGGGAAGACATTGGCCTAGATGCCACGATTAAGCAAAGCGAGTACGCCACTTGGTGGTCAAAGAGCAAGTGTGGAGAGCCGATGAACGACAGCCTTATCGGCCTGAGTCCTTACGGCTCGGGACCGACAGCTTACGACTGGCTCTACCTCCCATACCATTCCGATTCCAGCGTCAACTGCCCTCATGTTGAAGATGAAAAAGTTGACACTCTACTAGACGAGTGGATCGGCGCAGACCCGGGTAGGCAAAAGGAGATTCAACACGAACTGTGGCTCTACCTTACGGACCAAGTGTATCGGCTTACGACTATCGTGCCTCCCCACTATAGGTTGACCCAGTCATACCTTCATGCAGGCGATAACCCCTACTGTTGGTTCACCGGTTATTGCTCATATGAAGTGAAGTCGGCATTTTTGACTGAAGGTGCTCCATCACGTTCTTTCGACAAATTTGCCGAGTAACTGGACCACTCAAACCTTGGTTAATACCACCTCGGTGGAATCAATAACAACGTCAGTTGCCCCGACTGCAATAGTCGGGGCAACCGCCCCCAGTCTGAACGTCGTAACATCGATCGATCTTTCTGGGGATCGTATGTTGGGACAATTAAAGGCCCCGCAAATAGCCTCCCAAAGACTTCTAAATACCTAGCCGGCGGTAACCTGTATGTGGCAATACATCTTAAACAGGTTGCTCTTATCCATCATGGTTCTTTGGTTGGTACACCTTCTGGTTTTCTCGATGGTTAGGATGTTTCCCGGCGACGTGGTGATGATGCGCCTGGCCCAAGACGCCACCATGACCAAGGAGTCCTACGAAGCCGCTAAGGAAGAGCTGGGGATAGACCGACCGTTCTTAGTCCAATACGGATCGACAATGAAAGGTCTGCTCCAGGGAGACCTAGGAGATTCCCTGCTAAGCGGAAGGTCGGTGGCTGCTGAACTTGGCGATCGCATTGGCCTAACTCTTCATTTAGCCGTGCTATCCCTGGTCATAGCGCTATTGCTAGCCATACCCATAGGGGTAATATCTGCCGTTCGCCAAGATACTGCTGCTGACTATGGCGGTAGGTTGTTCTCAGTATTAGGACTTTCTCTGCCGGATTTCTGGACCGGTGTAGTGGCTGTACTAATGCTCTCTTTGTGGTTCCAATGGTTGCCGCCTCGGGGATTTGAGGAAATTTGGGTGGCCCCAATAAAAACCTTTCAGCAGTTATTGATCCCTGCCGCCATTATTGGCTTCCGGTTCTCTGCCGTCATCATGCGCATGACTAGATCTTCTATGCTCGAAGTACTTCGTGAGGACTATATCCGGACCGCTCGGTCTAAAGGGCTGAACGAACGAAAAGTTATCATCGGGCACGCGATGAAGAATTCGTTTATCCCGGTAGTCACTTTAATCGGCCAGCAGTTCTCCATCCTGTTGGGAGGCACCGTCATTATCGAGACTATTTTCCTCCTGCCCGGTGTAGGAAACATGACATTAGATGCAGTGTTGTTCCGAGACTATACGTTAGTACAAGGTGCGGTTATATTCTTCGGCGGACTTATGGTTCTAATGAATCTTCTTGTCGACATATCTTACGCCTGGTTCGACCCGAGGATTCGTTATGGCTAAAGGTACAGGACCGTTGGAAATAAGCTCCACGCGCAAGAATTCGTTTCAGGCGATATCGGATGGTTTTGGGCGCCAGTCCCGCTCCTTAAAGAGATTCGCTGTCTCCAAGCCACTCGGAGCGTTTGGAGGACTGATCGTCCTAATCATTTTGTTCGCTGCAATATTTTCTCCACTTGTAGCGCCGTTTGATCCCTATGAATTTAACCTGGACGAGAACGGTATGCCCGTACGCCTAGAAGGCCCAGGCGGAACCTATCTGCTAGGGACCGATGCTATCGGACGAGATGTATTTAGCCGCGTCATATATGGCGCTCGAGTGTCGCTGATTGTCGGATTAGGAGCAGTGGCCCTTGGTGTCACGCTTGGCACCATCATCGGGTTAATATCAGGTTATTTCCTCGGGAAAATCGACCAAGTACTACAACGGGTAGTCGATACATTGATGGCGATTCCTGCGATTGTTTTGGCTTTAGCAGTGATGACTATGCTAGAACCAGGAATATTCAACATAATATTGGTAATCGCCATTGTCATTGCACCTGGATCGGCCAGAGTAGTCCGATCTACCGTCTTGGCGATCAAACAGAATGTTTACATTGAAGCGGCCCGTTCGATCGGCGCCACAGATAGACGGATTGTGTTTCGACATATACTGCCAAATGTGGTTGCTCCAATTATCATCATCGCATCAATCTGGGTCGGGAACGCTATCGTTATCGAGGCCGCGCTCAGCTACCTTGGTCTTGGTACCCCGCCTCCCACTCCGAGTTGGGGTGGGATGCTGGCTTTAGAAGGACGACGTTATCTAGAAAACGCACCATGGCTGGCCATCGCACCAGGCGTGGCCATCAGTATCGCGGTGTTAGCGGTTAATATGCTTGGTGATGCCTTGCGTGACGTGTTAGATCCCCGCCTTAGGAATCGGTAGGTTCCCCTTTTCGGCTGGATAGGGAAACCTTTAGTATTCACCGACTTTATTCACATATGTTTACGTAGGAGGTAACCATGAGGTACATGATTCGAGACGTGTTCACATGTAAACGGGGTAAAGTCCCCGAATATCTAGAGTTGTTAAAAATAGTCATTGGGGCCCTGAAGGCCGCTGGCGTCACAGAACACAAAGTGTATGCGGATATTGCTGAATCTATGGATACAATATTTCACGAGATGGAAGTTGATAGCCTGGATTCATATTTCGAGCTGGAACGAGGATTTTTCGTAGACATGGATGCTGAAACTAAGGGTTTAGTTGATGCTTACAATGAAGTAACTGTTTCTGGCAGGCGAGAAATATTTGAAGTTTTAGACATTTAGCTCGGTAGAAAATCTGCTGAAACGGGAGTATTAAAAATCTCGGACTCTTTTGGCCGGCAGCGAAAAGGTCCCCATCGTTAAATCTGGGGGCCTTTTTCGTGCCAACAATAAACTTTGGCGAAGGCGGGTCAGCACCTGTGGAACGTCAGGCGGGTAGGTCGTACCACTCGATGATAGGGGCAAATCTTGCGTTATCTAGTCGGGTATAGTGGCATGATTGAGGTCTAATCCGATCTCCTGCCACAACAGCTCGAACTTCATTTTCTGGGTCGTTGGTTTTTCCTCACCGTTGGCAATGCGGCAACGTTTTTCGGTGAAATGAAGATTGGCCGTCTGGAATCTGTTGTCTTTAGGGGATAATCTACTGCTCTCTATCGAATGTAGGGTGGAGACAGCGCTGAGATTGCCCTTCTCATCGTTACCTTCTGTCTTAAGTCAACTCACCCCGCATCAAAACCGTTTATCTCGATAATACGCAGGCCGCGTATGATCTACCCCAGCATCACCCTCAAACTTCTCTACAGTTAAATGTGTCCCATTATCGCTAAACGGCTGCAATGTGGGAATTATCTGATCAACGTCTCTAAAATCCGAAAGGCTACCCAAATTCGGTCATTGTTTCGGATCCTGCTACGTTAAAAATCCGCCATTACGCGGTTATGCACGCACTGCGTAACAAGATTTCTGGCCTTATAACAGCCATGACTAGATTAAACCTTCAATATAGACTAGTATCGGCCGGTCTAACTTAGGGTTTTGAGGTAAAGTCCTGCTGAAAAGATTACAGCCTGCCCGCCTCCGGGAGTACTACGTCGGCACCCTGTTTACTGGAGGGCGGGACTGGGCAGAGACCATAACCAGTAGCCGCCGGGTGTTATCGGGAGACTTCA
>ENA-UPTF01000047-UPTF01000047.1-marine-metagenome-genome-assembly--contig:-NODE-47-length-73988-cov-5.776677_pt1 | contig 73988 bp, 57 predicted proteins | sample MGYA00238166_ERZ767019 | MGnify/ENA primary metagenome ERZ767019 (study PRJEB28930, sample SAMN06266391) | marine metagenome | isolation source: Sea water from 250 m depth | place: Atlantic Ocean | study... | reverse complement strand
GTCGCCTTCACACATCGACGTGTACACCAGCGTCGAATCCGCTGAGATGTACTCCACCGAGTTACCCGTCGACTCCAGGATCGCACCAACGGCGTAAACGCCAGCGATCTGGGACGACCAGTTGTGAATCGGCAACTTGATCGCATCAGACGAATCCGCAGCAGCCGCCTCTTCAGCAGCTGGCGCCGCCGTAGTAGCCGCCGGCGCAGCCGTCGTGGCCGCCGGTGCAGCCGTAGTAGCCGCCGGTGCAGCCGTAGTAGCCGCCGGTGCGGCATCGTCGCCATCATCGGAGCCACAAGCCCCGGCGATCAGGGTGAATACCAGCCCAAGGGCAAGAAGAACACGTCGTGATCGACGCATGGGTCCCCTCCATGTTTCGTAAATTGTTGATGTCAGAATCTGTTGGCGGTGCTCCACCGCAGAAGCGGGGCAACACCGGCCTTACCGAGTTGACGATACGGAACCGTACTGTATTCTCGCCCCACCGCCAAGGCCCGGCCGACAGTGTGACGGTCGGTCGAGTCCGAAAGGGTGGCGGAGAACACGGTGTACGGCTCCGAAATGGGGACGCTATGGCAGAAAACAGGGTCGACGCAACGGCGGAGGGTGACGATCCGGTGACGGTCGGTAGTGCCGCTGTGCCCGATCCGGGCGGTGAAGCCATCCTGGACACGGCAATTTGGCTCCTGGCCGACGGTGGCCTGTCGGCGTTTACCATCGATCGACTGGCCTCAACCGCCCGGGTGTCCAAGACGTCGATCTACCGACGGTGGCCCGACAAGAAGGCCGTCTTCCGGGCCGTTCTGAGTCGGTGGGGCCACCGAGCTGAGGTCGTTGACGTGGGGGACTTCGCCACCGAGCTCGACCAGTGGTATGCCGACCGCCGGGACACCTACAACCGGGAGGGGTTCCGTGAGGTGGCGACCAGCCTGCTCGAGCTTTCCGTACACGATCCGGAGATCGGCCGAGCCATGGACGCCGACCGCCGATCCGGCTGGACCGCCATGCGCCAGATCCTCCACAGGGCGCTCGACCGGGGGGAGATCACCGGGGTCGACGACGTGGACCACCTCGAGCAGTTCTTCCTCGGCCCGATCTACTGCCGGGCCGTCCTCGAGGGCCAGGAACTAGACGACGCCTCCATTGCCGACTTCCGGCGTCTCTCTCTCGCCGCTGTCGGCTACCGGAAGGCCCCGAGGGCATGATCACCGTCTACCCGGCCCGTCGGATCCACACCATGGACCGGTCGTTACCCGAGGCCTCAGCGGTGGCCGTGCAGGGCGACCGGATCGTGGAGGTCGGCTCGCTGGAATCGCTGCGGCCCTGGTTGGACGTCCACGACCACGTGGTCGATAACCAGTTCGTCGATGCCGTCCTGCTACCCGGCCTCATCGACCCGCATGTCCATCCGCCCCTCATGGCCATCCTCCTAGCCACCGAGTGGATCACCCCCGAGTCGTGGAACCTGCCGGGCGGCGTTGTCGAGGCCACCGTCGGTCACGAGGCCTACCAGGCCCAGCTGGTCGAGCTGGAGGCTGCCCACCCGTCCGGCCAGCCGTTTGTGACGTACGGCTGGCACCAGCAGTACCACGGCTCGATCAGCCGATCTGACCTCGACGCCATCTCGACCACCCGACCGATCGTGGTGTGGGCAAGGTGCTTCCACGAGCTCTGGTGCAACGGTCCGGCCTTGGAGTGGCTTGATGCCGCCGAAGGGGCGGCCTGGGACCCCCACATCGACCTCGAGACGGGTCGGCTTTGGGAGTCCGGACTTGCCTGGGGCCTAAACACTCTGCGAGAAGACCTCTTCGCCGACGGCCGGTACGAGGTACTCATGGAGGACGTCGCGACCCTGGTCCACCGCGGCGGCGTTACAACGATTGCCGACGCCGGCTTCGGCGGCATGGCCCTGCCCGACCGAGAACTAGAGGTGCTGGCCCAGGTTCACGAAGGCGACCACATCCCGTTCCGCCAGTACCTGATCCCCCAGGCCCCCATCTTCAAGAGGGAGTACGGGTCCGACATGTTCAACCGCATCGAAGCCCTGGCCGAGCATTCCTCGGAGCGCATCCGGTTCCTGGACGCCGGCAAGTTCTTCGCCGACGGCGCTTTCATGGGCCAGATCATGCAACTCCGGGAACCCGGCTTCATCGATGGCCACCAGGGGACATGGATGGTCGACCCGGACCGCATTGCCCACCACATGCGGCCCTTCTGGAACGCCGGAAAGCAGATAAACGTCCACGTCACCGGTGATCTAGGTGTGGACGCCGTGCTGGACGCCATCGCCGAACTGCTAAACGAGAAGCCCCGGTTCGACCACCGGACGGTGCTGCACCACTTCGGTATCTCGACCCAGGCCCAGTCCCGCCGGGCCGCAGCCCTCGGCTGTGCTGTACAGGTCAACGGGTACTACCTCCGATACTTCGGCGACCAGTTCGTGGCCGAGGGCGTGGGCGCCGAGCGGGCCTCCCTGATGACCAGGGTGGGATCGGCCCGGCGCAACGGCATGAGCGTGGCCCTGCATTCCGACCTGCCGATGGGGCCGCTCCAGCCGATGCTCGGGGCGTCGATCCTGGCCACCCGGGTGTCGGGCTCGGGTGTCGTCCTCGGACCGGAGGAATGTCTGAGCCCGTACGACGCCCTGGCCGCCATCACCATCGAGGCGGCCTGGCAGCTCCGGCTCGACCACGAAGTCGGCTCCTTGGCCTCCGGAAAACTGGCCGACCTGACGGCACTGGAGGAAGACCCGTTCGAGCGGGATCCGTCGACCTGGCCTGACATCGGTATCCGCGCCACCATGTTGGCTGGTCGGATCTACCCCCTGACCGGTTGACCGGTCGACCGATGGACGGGGGTCCGACGGGGCGCATCCCGATGGTGGTCCTGGGCGGCTGGTTGGGGGCCGGGAAGACGACACTTGTCAACCGCCTGCTACGTGCCGCCCACGATGAGCGCATCGCCGTGGTAGTCAACGACATCGGCGAGGTCAACCTGGACGCCGAACTGGTCGCGGCCCGAGACGGCGACACTGTGGAGCTCACCAACGGCTGCGTGTGCTGTTCGATGGGCGAGTCGCTGGCCCTGACCCTGCGCGACCTGGTCATGGCCGAGCGTCCGCCGGACCGGTTGGTCGTGGAGGCCAGCGGGGTGGCCGAACCCAACCGTGTGGCCGCCTACGGCGACCGACGTCGGATCCGGCCGGACGGCGTGGTGGTGGCCGTCGATGCTGTGGACGTCGTACGGCGGGCCGCCGATCCGACCTACGGACCGCTGGTCTGCCGCCAGGCCACCGCGGCCGACCTCCTCGTGGTGACCAAGGCCGACCTCACGGCCGACCGGGCAGAGTCCGCCCGCCGGTGGTGCACCGCGGTGGCTCCCGGTACCCCCATTGTGGTGGCGTCCGACGACGACGGATGGGTGCCGTTGGCCTTCGGCGGGTTGGACGCCGCCCTGCCCGTGCCGGCCGACGCCCTCGACGTCCCGGTCGTCGGCACCATGTGGACGGCTGACGGCACGGTGGACGTGGAGGCCGTGGTGGAGGTCCTCGAGGCATGGTCGGACCGGCTGCTAAGGGCCAAGGGGGTCCTGACCGACCGGCACGGCTGGTCGGTGGCCGTGCACCTGGCCGGCGGCCGGGTCACCGTGGACCCATTCGCCGGACCGGCCTCCGGCCGTCTCGTCGCTGTTGCCCCATCGGGCGCCCTGGACACCGACCGGCTGGTGGCGGCGCTCGACTCCACCCGGTCCTCTTCCAGATCCAACCGGAACCCCGACTGGTCGACTACGGGAGAGGTATCGCGGCCGTGCTGACCCCGAATCTTGTCGTGACCCTGATCAGCCCCGAGACCGGCCGCCCCCGGCCCACGGTGCTCGAGGCCCTACCCGAACCGCTCACGGCGGCCGAACACGGTCTGATGGTGGGCGTCCCCGTGCCGACCGACAAGACGGTCCACCACGGGAACTGGACGGCATGGCCCAACATCCGGTGGGCCCTCACCCACATGGACGAGTTGCGGGCTTCGGGCCGGATCAGCCGGGGGCCCGGCCCGGCCGACCCACTCCCCCCGACCGAACCGGCAGAGACGGGAATCGACCTAGACGACCTGGCAATCGACAACGGGAGCGGGGGCGCCTGGACGCTCGACGAGATGCTCTATCGCACCTACACCGATGCCTTCCTGGTGCTGCACCGGGGCAAGGTGGTAGACGAGCGCTACTTCAACGGAATGGGTAGCTCGACCCGCCACGGCATGTTTTCCATGACCAAGACGGTCACCGGGGTTCTGGCCCTGCTTGCCGTCGAGGATGGGGCGATGGGTCTCGACGACCCGGTGGTCGATCACGTGCCAGAACTGGCCGACACGGCCTACGCGCCAACCACCGTCCGCAACCTCCTGGACATGACAGACGGCATCCGGTTCGTGGAGGACTACGCGGACAACGGGTCGGACATCCACCGCTATGCGGTGGCCATGGCGTTCACTCCCGTGCCAGAGGATTGGGACGGACCGGACGGAATCCACGAGGCGATCCTCGGATTCCAAGCCCGCTCCGAGGTCCCCGGCGCGGTGTTCCTCTACAAGTCGGTTACCACTGACGTCCTTGCCTGGGTCACGGCCCGGGCCACCGGTCGGAGGTGGATCGACGGGGTGTCCGAGGGGATCTGGGGACCGATGGGCGCTGAGGAGGACGCCATGGTGATCCTGGATAACCACGGCATTGCCGTGTCGTCGGGCGGGATGTCGTGCACCGTGCGCGACCTGGCTCGGTTCGGGCGGATGCTGGGTCGGTCGGGCCGGGTCGGCGAGGGTGCCGACGAGCGCCAGGTCATCCCGACCTCCGTGGCTGATGACCTGGTGGCCGGGGGTGAGCCCTACCCGGGGAGTGGCGGGGGCTACCCCACCCGGGAGGGGTGGACCTTTCACCGCCATTGCTGGAACCTGCAGCGGGTAATGGGGGCGTTCATGCCCATGGGTGTGCACGGCCAACGCCTGTTCTGCCACCCGGGGAAGGACCTGGTGGTAGCCAAGTTCGGGTCGCACCCGGTGACCGGAAACGTTTTCACCGACGTGACCCACGAGTCGCTTTACCGTCAACTCCTGGAGCGCTGTTGACCGGGACGCGGGCTCCGGCGGAATCAGGCCTCGTACTCGGTTATGCCGTCTACCACGGTGGCCCGCACGCCGATGTCCCGGATGGCCATCGGGTCCACGGCGAATGGGTCGTTGTCCAGCACCACCAGGTCGGCCAACTTTCCGACCTCCAGCGTGCCCTTTAGGTGTTCCTCCTGGTTGAGGAAGGCGGCGGCTGAGGTGTAGCCGGCCACTGCGTCGGCGACTCGGGCCCGCTGCTCGGGTCCTAGGAGCTCACCGTCCCGTGTGATCCGGTTGACGGCCGCCCAGATGGTGAACAGCGGATCCAGTGGGGTGACCGGCATGTCGCAGTGCAGGGCGTGCACGATGCCGTGGGCCGTGAAGCTGGCCAGCGGGTCGATGCGCGACCCTCTTTCTGGGCCCAGGAAGCGGTCCCGGTGGCGGTCGCCCCAGTACCAGATGTGGTTGGCAAACACTGACGCCAGCACTCCGAGGCGGGCCATGCGTTCCAGCTGGTCCTCGCGGGCCGTCTGGCAGTGCTCGATGCGGTGCCGGTGGTCGTGTCGAGGATGGGCGGCCAGTGCGGCCTCGAAGGCGTCCAGCGTGTTGTCGATGGCCGCGTCGCCGTTGGCGTGCACCGCGATCTGCCATCCGTCGGCGTGGGCTTCGGTAACCAGATCGATCAGCTGGGCGGCGGGGATGACCTCGTACCCGTTGACGTCGGGGCGGTCGTGGTACCCCTTGCACAGACAGGCCGTGTACCCCTGGATGGACCCGTCGGAGATGAACTTGAGGGCACCGACAGACAGCCGCTCGTCGCCCATACCGGTACGGAAGGGCAGCGCGTCTGCGGATTGCCAACCGGGGAAGAGGCGGGTACGGACCCGGATCGAGCCGTCCTCCACTCCCTCCTGGTAGATGGCGTACATGGTCTCAGCCATCACCAAGGCGTCAGTCATGGTCGTGGTGCCGACCTTCAGGCAGTGGTCGCTGATGGCCTTGGCCCCAGCCCGCATGGCCGCTGGGTCGGCGAACGGAAGGACGGCCCCTACGGCGAAGTTTGCTGTCTCCTCCATGCATCCGTTGGGTCGGCCTGACTCCTCACGCTGGAAGTGGCCACCTTTCGGGTCGTCGATGTCATCGGTGACGCCGGCCAGGGCCAGCATCCGGTCATTGGCGTAACCGAGGTGGCCAGAGATATGCCGGATGTAGACGGGATGCTCGGTGCTGACCCGGTTCAGGTCGTGGCGGGTGAGGTGCCTGTCGTCAGCCATGATCGAGTCGTCAAAGCCCCACACGCTGATGGGTTCGTCGGCCGGCAAGGCGGCCGCAGCCTTCCGCAGAACGTCCACCACGTCGTCAATGGACCGGCAGTCTGGGTAGCCGATCTGGGGGGATCCGAGTTGCACGCCGGCAGCGATGGGGTGCATGTGGGTCTCGATAAAGCCGGGCAGCACCGTGGACCCCTCGAGATCGACGACCTCGGTGCCCGGACCGACCAGAGCGTCGACGTCGGCTCGACTGCCCACGGCGACGATTCGCCCCTGCCAGGAGGCCAGCGCCTCGGCGGTCGAGGCTGTCGGGTCCAAGGTCCGGAAGGAAGCGTTGGTGAATAGTCGGTCGGCAATGGGCACTGTCAGCTCCGGTTTCGCTTGTCCAGCAGACCGGCCAGGTAGGCCTCGCGCGAAGCCCGGCCCTCGGGGTCGCGCAGGGCAGCGCTCAGGCCGTCGGCATCGGACCACGACCGACCGGTGCCGACCATCTGGTCGGTCACCGCGTTGACGTGGCGCTTGGTGGCTAGCACGGCTGCCCGGGGCCGCGAGGCCACCTCCTCGGCGAGGCCGTCGACCGCCGAGTCAAGGTCGGCGGCCGGGACGATCCGGTTTAGGAAACCAGCGGCCAGGGCCTCCTGGGCGCCGAATGGCCGACACGTCATGACCAGTTCCTTGGTGAGGGCTGGGCCGATCTCGCGGACCAGCCGGGGGATCCCTCCCCAAGCCAGTGGGATACCCAGGTCCACTTCGGGGATGGAGAACGAGACCTCGTCGGTGGCGATCCGTAGGTCGCAGGCCGCGGCGAGTACCAGGCCCCCACCCACCACGTGGCCGTGTAGAGCGGCTACCAGCACCGGCGAGGTCCGTTCCAGGGCATCGGCCATGAGGCGGCCGGTATCGGCCGGAACCCGACCTCCGGCCGGCGACGGGCCCTCATCGCCGAACACCGTCAGGTCGAAGCCGCTGCTGAAGGCTCGACCGGCGCCTCGCACGACCACCACCCGCAGGTCGGCCTGGTGGTCGAACCAGGCGGCGGCGTCGGCCACCTCGGCCATGAGCTGGTTGGACAGAGCGTTGAGTCGGTCCGGTCGGTCCAGGGTCAGAGTTGCCCGGCGACCGTCGCATTCGACCCGGATGGTCTCGAAGTCGGGGACGTCGCTCGCCATGCCCGGATTCTCGTCCGGTGGCCGGGCGGGTGCGTCACCGGACCGCGGTCCGTCCTACCCGGAGTCAGCCGGCAGCTGGTTCCAGGGTGACCTCGGCTGACAGGGCGTCGCCCTCCACGAGGTCGATTCCGGTGGCCCGGGCGGCGGCTGTCACATCGCCCAGCACAGGTCGTAGCAGGGCCAGGCGCTCGGCGGTATCGGTAAGCGTGCAGGCGGTAACCGGGGTGGCCAGCGAGCGCTTCTCGGTCGTCTTGTGGCGTCGGATCTCGGCTAGGGCGGCGGCGGCCACCGCGGCGGTGGTCGGGTCGACATGCTCTCCGCCGACGGTTGCCGCGTCCCGCAGTTTTTCCGAGGTGGGCCAGGTTTGGCGGTGTACGGACCCGCCCCGCCACCACGACCAGACCTCCTCGGTCACGAAGGGGAGGAAGGGGGCGAAAAGGCGTAACAGAGTGGACAGGGCCAGTCGTAGGGCGTGGCGGGCCGATTCGGCTCCCGCCTCGTCGCCCTCGTATGCCCGGCTCTTGACCAACTCCACGTGGTCGTCGGTGAACGTCCAGAACCAGGCCTCGGTGCGTTCCAGCGCCCGGGCATAGTCAAAGCCGTCGAAGGCCTGGGTGGCCTCGTCGACCAGGTCAGCCAGGCCCAGCAGCATGGCCCGGTCCAGTGGGTCGGTGATGGCCTCCGGATCGACAGCCAGCGGGGTTCCGCTGTCAGTTCCGAAACCCAGGGCGAACCGGCTGGCGTTCATGATCTTGATGGCCAGGCGCCGGCCGTTCTTCATCTGGCCGTCGTCAAACGCCGTGTCGGTGCCGGGGCGCCCGTTGGCCGCCCAGTACCGCACGGCGTCTGAGCCGTGCTTGTCCAGGAGGTCGAGCGGGGTGACCACGTTGCCCTTGGACTTGGACATCTTCTTGCGGTCGGGGTCCAGAATCCATCCGCTGAGGGCGCAGTGCCCCCACGGGGCAGTGTCGGCTTCAAAGTGGGAGCGCACGGCGGTGGAGAACAGCCAGGTTCGGATGATGTCGTGGGCCTGGGGACGGAGGTCCATGGGGTAGGTGCGGGCGAAGAGGTCGTTGTCCTCTTCCCAGCCGCAGGCGATCTGCGGGGAGAGCGACGACGTGGCCCAAGTGTCCATGACGTCGGTGTCGCCTGCGAAGCCGCCGGGTCGTCCCCGTTGCGACTCGTTGTAGCCGGGTGCCGGGTCCGATGACGGGTCGACCGGGAGGTCGGCCTCGGCGGGGACGATCGGCGTGTCGTGGATCGGCTCGCCGTCTTCGTCCAACGGATACCAGAGAGGTAGAGGAACGCCGAAGAACCGCTGGCGGCTGATCAGCCAGTCGCCGTTTAGTCCGTCGATCCAGTTGGTGTAGCGGGTTTGCATGTACGGCGGGTGCCAGGCCATTTGGTCGCCCCGGGCGATGAGGGCAGTCCGGAGGTCGGTGTCCCGGCCGCCGTTGCGGATGTACCACTGGCGGCTGGTGACGATTTCCAACGGTTTGTCGCCCTTCTCGAAGAACTTCACCGGATGGGTGATGGCCTCGGGCTCGCCGACCAGTTCTTGGGTCTCTCGGAGGATTTCCACCATCTCGGCCTGGGCAGAGAAGATCGTCTTGCCGGCCAGGCGGGCGTAGGCGACCCGGCCGGCCTCGGAGTCGAGGCCGGGTGGTGGCTCCGGGTTGATGCGGCCGGCACGGTTGATGATGGCTCGCACGTCCAGGTCTAACTCGCGCCACCAGGTCACGTCGGTGGTGTCGCCGAACGTGCAGATCATGGCGATGCCGGTGCCCTTCTCCGGGTCGGCTAGCTCGTGGGCCCGGACGGGGACCTCCACGCCGAAGGCCGGGGTGGTCACCGTGGAGCCAAACAGGGGCTGGTAGCGCTCGTCATCCGGGTGGGCCACCAGGGCTACGCAGGCGGCCACCAGCTCGGGCCGGGTGGTGGCGATGAGGACGTCGTCGCCGTCGGAACGGTGGAAGGCCAGCGTGTGGTAGGCGCCGGGGCGTTCCCGGTCCTCCAGCTCGGCCTGGGCGACGGCCGTGCGGTGGGTCACGTCCCACAGGGACGGGGCCTCGATCTGGTACGCCTCACCGCGGGCCAGATTGCGGAGGAAGGCCCGCTGGGAGGCCCGCTGGCAGCGCTCGTCGATGGTGGCGTAATGCTGGGTCCAGTCCACGGACAGACCGAGACGGCGGAAAAGGGTCTCAAAGGCTTGTTCGTCCTCGGCGGTGAGCACGTGGCAGAGGTCGATGAAGTTGCGGCGGCTGATGTCAATCTCGCCCCGCTTCTTGATGGCCGTCGAGTCGCCGGCGTCGTCGGGGGCGGCGAAGTTGGGGTCGTAGAGCAGCGACGGTTCGCAGCGCACCCCGAAGTAGTTCTGGACCCGCCGCTCGGTGGGCAGGCCATTGTCGTCCCACCCCATCGGGTAGAAGACCTCGCGCCCTGCCATGCGCTGATAGCGGGCGATGGTGTCGGTGTGGGTGTACGAGAACACGTGCCCGACGTGCAAAGAGCCGGAGACTGTGGGAGGCGGGGTGTCGATGGAGAACACCTCGGAGCGTTCTCGGGTCCGGTCAAAGCGGTAGGTCCCCCGTTCCTCCCAGACGGCGTCCCAGCGCTCCTCGATGTCCTCGAGGCCGGGCCGCTCGGGGATGGCGGGAACGGGCGCGGCGGCCGCTGCGTCGGGGTGGTCCATGACCGTCCGAGACTACCGGCGGGCTTCCGGCACCCCGCTAGCCTGCGCCGCCGTGACCCGCCACCCACAAGGCTCCGAGGATCGTCGGCGCGCCCGCCCTCCAGGCTTCGGTGTGGTGTGGGTCACGGTGGCCCTAGACATGGTGGGGTTCGGGATCATGCTGCCCGTCCTTCCCTTGTACGCCGAGGAGTTTGGAGCCTCTCCGGCCGTGGCCGCCGCAGTGCTCGCCGTTTTCTCGGCTGCCCAGATGGTGGCCGCCCCGCTGTGGGGGCGCCTTTCGGACCGGGTGGGGCGTAAGCCAGTGCTGGTCGCTGCGCTGGTCGGTTCTTCGCTGGGCAGCCTGGTTACTGGTCTGGCCGGCGCCTTGTGGGTGCTGTTTTTGGGCCGGGTCTTGGACGGGGCGTCTGGGTCGTCGTACGCCGTGGGCCAGGCCGCGGTGGCCGACCTGGCCGAGCCAGAGGACCGGCCTCGACTTCTGGGCCTGCTGGCCGCCGCCTTTGGGGTGGGCTTCGTAGCCGGTCCGCTGATCGGATCGATCGCTGCCCTGGGTAGTCGGGAGCTCCCGTTCTTCGTGGCCGCAGCTCTAGCTGCCGGCAACGCCCTGGTGGCTCTGGTACGCCTGCCGGCGGGGCGCCCGGCTCCGACCGGCGCTCCGGAGTCCCGGACTGGGGGACTGGCCTCTTGGGGCTTGGCGGGACCGGCGGTGCGGCGCCTGGCCGGCCTGGCCATGGTGGCCATGGTGGGTTTTGCCGGGTTCGAGGCCACGTTCGCCCTGCTGGTGGAGCGGCGCTTCCCGGAGGTCGGGGATCCCACGATCTACGGGCTGTTCGCCTCTATCGGCCTGATGATGGTGTTCGTGCAGGCCCGGATCGTGGGTCCGGCCAACGCCCGCCTGGGGACCCGGCCGACTCTGCGTACCTCCCTGGCCCTGGTGGCGGCCGGCATGGTCGTGCTGGCTGCCGGGGGAGGCTGGTCCGGCCTGGCCGTGGCCCTGCTGTTGCTGGTCGCGGGCCAGGGGGTGTTCGGGCCGACGTTGTCCAACGCCACGGTGGAGACGGTGCCCATAGAGCGTCGAGGAGCGGCTCTCGGATTGCAGCAGGGAGCGGGGGCGTCAGGACGAATCCTGGGACCGCTGCTGGCTGGCCTGCTCTTCGATCGGGTGGGAGTGGAAGCCCCGTACCTGGTAGCCGCCGCGCTGGCCTTGGCCGCACTGGTCCTTGTGCGGCGCGCCGACCGCTGACCCGCCTGTTCCCGTGGTCAGGCCGACCAGCCCAGGGGGAAGCGGTTGTCGTCGGCCGGGTACTCGCCGGGGATGGCTGTGGTGTCGTCCTGGCTGACGCTCGGATCACAGCCGGGGTGCGGTGCCCAGACGGCGTCGTCCCCCAGCCAGCGGGTGGACAGGGCGGTCCGTCGCTTTGTGCCGGCGTTGCCCGGCGAACCGTGGACGATCCACGACGAGAACACCAGGGCGTCGCCCGGCTCCACGTCAAAGCCCACGATGTCCCACGCGTCACGGTCCGCCTCGATGTCAGGACAACGTTCGCCCACGAAGTCGGCCGTCCACGCCGATTCTCCGGTGAACGACTCGGGTGCGAAGTACCGGTTCCAGCGGTGTGAGCCGCGGACGAACTCCAGCGAGCTCTCGGGCACGCTGGCCCCAGTGCACGCCACCCATACGGAACAGATCTGCTGGCCCAGGAACGGCCAGTACGGAATGTCCTGGTGCCACGGGGTGGGCGATTCTGTGCCTGGCTCCTTCACCAGCAGGTGGTCGCAGTAGAAGCGAACCGTGGCGGAACCCATCAGGGACGCGGCCAACTCGGCTATACCGGACTCGAACACGAAGCGTCGCATGGCCGGCTCGGTGCGCCACAGGTATCGGGTGGTGAAGAGCCGACCGGCCGCCGGTTCAGGACCGGTGTCGGTGACCCAGGGGCCCGGTTCGGCGAGCTGCCGGTCGGCGAGGTCCTTGATCTCCGTCAACAGGTCGGCGTCGACGGCGCTCGGCACGTGGACCACACCGTCTTCGACGAAGGCGCTTTTTTGACCGTCGGTCAGGGAGGTAGTCCAGGCAGTGGCCATGCGTCGCACACCGTAGAGCCGGAAGCATTGGCGGGTTGTTGTCCTAGCCTCCCCTCATGGACGAGTCTGAGAACATCGCCCTAGTGGCCGCCACGTGGTGGACACGGGGCAAGGCGGCCATTATCGATCTCCTGATTTTCTTCGGCGCTGCCGTGGTACCCGGAGCGATCTTTATTGCTGGCTTCGTCGTGGCATGGGACGAAGGCCGCCCGGGTGTACCAGAGGGATTTTCGTTTGACAGCTCGGCGGTCCTGTTAATCGTGATCGGGGGGATCCTGGGCCTCGGATGCCTCATTTGGGGCGGATGGCTGTTCGGCTACCGCCAGGGCGTCACCGGCCTGACACCCGGTAAGCGGCGCCTTGGCATTCACCTGGTCGACGGAGATTCGGGTCTAGTCCCGGGTGGCGCCAAGGGTGTGGGTCGCTGGCTGGTCCCAGGCATCGTCGGTGGGATCCAAGGCATCGGCAACGCCCTCCAACTCATCGACATTCTGTGGCCGCTGTGGGACTCCAAGAACCAACGCCTCATCGACAAGGTCTTCAAGACCCGAGTGCTCGTCGGCTCACCTGCGGGGGTTGACACCGGGCCGCCTTTGCCAGAGAGCCCCATCATTAGTTGACCCCACCCGGACTGCAGGAAACCGGTCTGGGTAGGCGGTCGCCCGGCTGAGGACCGGTCTACGGGCTAGCCCTACCATCCGGCTATGGCACGGTTGCGGCAGGTCCGTAGGGCTGATCTTCATCCGGGAGCCGAGCCGATCTTCCAGTTGCTGTTCGGCGACCGGGACCCGGTCGACGAGCCCGGCACCCCGACGGGTACTCCGGGTGACTGGTGGACCACCTTTGCCCTGGTTCCCGACGTGTTCGACCATGCCGTGGCGGGATTTGCCCTGTACCGGAGTTCCCGGCGCCTGCTCGACCCGAAGCTCCGAGAACTTGGCCAAACCCGGGTTGGCTGGTGTGTGGGTAGCCGGTTCGTCTACTCCCAGCACTGCAAGTCCTGTCGAACCGTCGGCATCCCCGACGAGAAGATCGCTGCCATCGAGTCTTGGGAGACAGCCGATTGCTTCGACGACGCCGAGCGGGCCGTCCTGGCCTTCACCGACGCCCTGTCTATCCAACACGGTCGGGTCCCCGATGGCGTGTTCGATGCCCTTCGGGACCACCTGTCCGACGAGGAGATCCTGGAGTTGGCTTACATAGTCGGCACCTACGCAATGCACGGGGCGCTCAGCCGAGCCTTACGCCTCGAGTACGACGCCGAACCACGGGTCCTTGCTGAGGAACCCGGAGACGAAGAGTCACTCAGCGCCGATTACACCCGCGACGAGCTGAGGCGCATCTTCCGAGTGGTGGATCCCACGGACGGATCCTGACCAACGACGTATTCCTCGGGTCCGCTCACCGTGTTCCCAACGGATCGGTATCTTCCCCTGAACGGGTTCAGGTAATAGCAAGACTTCGGTCAGCCGTTGACCGAGAACGAACTGTTGGGGTTGATCTCCCGGTTGCGCCGGTAGAAGCCCATATCCATCTCAAGGCCCGTGTAGACACCGGCGACCACCACAGGGTCGGTGTCGTGGTCGTGGCCCCCCTCGACGGCCTCGATCAGCTCGGCCATGCAGTAGCCGGCCACCGGGGCGTTCTTGAACTGATTGCCGCTCGACCCGATGGCTACGTAGAAACCGGCCAGGTCGGTCCGGTCGTAGATAGGGATCCAGTCGTCGGACACGTCGTAGAGGTCGACGATGCCCTTCTTCTCGGACGGCACACCGAGGTCGGGCATGCGGCGGGCCAGGCGCAGTACCTGGGCGTTCCACTGCTCGTCGGTCACCACGTCATCGAAGACGTCGGGGTCGTCCACCCAGACCTGCGCGTCGCATGCTGGGTCTTCGGAGCCGATAAGGATGTTGTTGCCCGACTCGGGCCGCACGTAGATGGCCAGGTCGGAGTCCGACGAGTGAAGGCCATCCTTTTCGAAATCCAAGTTGGTCGGCGCCGGGACGTGGTGCACCTCGTGGCGCAGGGCCTTGGTCTTGATGTTCATGGAGTCGTACACGCCGGCCATCTTGTTGATGACAAACGAGTGCGGTCCGGCCACGTTGACCACCACCGGTGCGTCGACCTCGGTACCGTCGGCCAGCGTGATCCCGGTCACCCGGTTATCGGCCCGCCGGACTTCGACCACCTCAGTATTGAAGCGGAACTCGCCACCCTTGGCCTCGGTGGCCCGCTGCAGGTTGTGGGTGGCTAGCTGGGGGTCGCTGACATAACCCGAGTCCGGGGTGTAGAGAGCGCCGATCAACTCTCCTTCCGGCTCGGTCCAGAAGCGATCGTCTTCGGGACGGCAAGGTTCGCCGTGGGTGCCGTGCTCGTAGAACGGGTAGCGCTCCCGGAGCTGATCGTTGTCCAGTACCTCGTAGGGCACGCCCACCTCGTCGAACAGCGGCAGGACCTTTTCGTGGTGTCCGCCCTCGAGCATGAATAGGACGGTGCCGCACTGCATGTACAGGGCGTGGCCGCGCTCGTCCTCGCTGTCCAGGTAGTTCGACCAGTCCTTCCAATAGGAGAAGCCTTCGTAGGCCATGGCCACGCCGTCATATGTTGAGTAGTGGGCGCGCACGATGGCGCACGAGTTGCTCGTCGACCCGTAGCCGGACGCTGGCAGTTTGTCGACGTTGAGGGTCTTCCAGCCCTTCTTGGCCAACTCGAAGGCAGTGGCGCCGCCAATCACGCCGGCGCCGATAATGATGGCGTCGTAGCGTTCGTTGTCACTCATGATGCTTCCTCGGATCACTCTGGCTGCACGCCGGGGGCGCACAGGCTGAACGTCTCGTCACTCGGATTATCAGCGTCCACCGGGGACGCTCGAAGGAGGGCGGCTGATCGGCTCAGCCGCGCATCCGCTCGCCGGCGGGATCGTACAAGGGTTCCAGCTGGAGGCGGGCTGGACGCATTTGTCCCAGGATCTCGACTTCGAAGCCGTCAAGGCCGGAGGACCCGTCGGCGAGATGGGTGGGGACATAGCCCAGTCCGACGCTGCAGCCGATGTGGTGGGCGAAGCCGCCGGAGGTAAGGAAACCCACGCACTCGCCAGCGTGAAATACGGGCTCATCGTGGATGGCGTCGGCGTCGTCGGCGTTTATGACCAGGGTGACTAGGCGGCGAGACGGGCCCCGCTCCAACTCTTCCATGGCCGCCTCCCGGCCGATGAAGTCGGCTGGCTTATTCACCTTTACAAACCGCGACATGCCGGCCTCGGCCGGGGTGAAGTCAGGCCGGTACTCCAGGTTCCACACTCCAAAACCTTTCTCTAGGCGCAGGGACATGAAGGCCCGGCCTCCGAACGGGGTGACGTCCAGGTGGCGGTCCTTCCCTCCGGATCCACCGGCCGCCACGATGGCCTGCCGCAAGGTTTCCTGGTGCTCCCCGGCGCAGTAAAGCTCGTAACCCAGCTCCCCGGTAAACGAAAGACGGGCCAGCACCACCGGCACCCCACCCACCGTCATCTCCCGCAGGTCCCGGAACCGCAAGCCGTGGTTGGAGACGTCGTCGTCGGTTAGCCGACCCAGGAGGTCCCGAGAATCCGGACCGGAGAGGGACCAGCCCAGCAGGTCCTCGCTCCGGTCGACGACCGCCACCCCCTCATCAGGGAGGCGCTGCAGGAACAGCCGCATGGTGATGGCCGACATGGCACCCGAGCCGAACAGCACGAACCGGTCCTCGGCTAGGCGCCCCACCGTCAGGTCAGCAGCTAGCCGACCCTTCGGGGTCAGGACCGGGGTGAGGGTCAGGCGCCCGACCTTCGGCAGGTGGTTGGCCACGATGCCGTCCAGGAAGCGAGCAGCTCCGGGACCAGAGACTTCGTACTTGGCGAAGTTGGCGATCTCCAGGAGGCCGACACCAGTGCGCACGGCCCGGCACTCCTCGGCGACTGGTCCAAATGCGTTGGACCGGCGGAAGGTGGGGATCTCGATCTGTCCGGGTCCCTTCGGGGAAAACCAGAGGGCGTGCTCCAAGCCGAAGGATGCGCCCCACACCGCTCCCTGGGAGTCCAGGGCGTTGTACGACGGCGTAGTCCGCCATTCCCGGGCCGCCGGCAATTCCTCGTTGGGGTAGGTGAGCATGAAGCGTCGCCGGTAGTTCTCCTGGGACTTCAGGAAGGTGTAATCCTTGGTGGCGAAGCCTCCGAACCGGCCCACGTCCATGGCGTACACGTCCATCTCCGGCTCACCGTCAATGATCCACTGGGCCAGACACAGACCGACACCGCCGGCCTGGCAGAGCCCGGCCATCACCGCGCAGGCCACCCAGTAGTTGTCGATACCAGGGACCGGGCCGATGAGTGGGTTGCCGTCCGGGGCGAAGGTAAATGGGCCATTAACGACCCGGGCGATGCCGGAGGAGGCAAGGGCGGGCATTCGCTGCTGGGCAACCTCGATCCGGTCGGCGAACCGCTCCAGGTCGGGAGTCAGCAGGCGCATCCCGAAGTCCAGGGGTGTGGTGTCGACGGACCAGGGTTTTCCGGCGTTTTCATAGGTTCCCACCAGCAGACCGTTGCCCTCCTGCCGGGTGTAGACGCCACCCTCGTAGTCAATGGTCACCGCCAGCTCGCCGTCGTGGTCGACGATTTCTTGCAGCTCCTCGGTGATCACGTACTGGTGCTCCATGGGCAGTAGGGGCAGTTCGACGCCGACCAATCGGCCCAGCTCCCGAGCCCACAGGCCACCGGCGTTCACGACCACCTCGGCGTTGATGAGCCCCTTCTCGGTGTGGACGTCCCATGAGCCGTCGGGTCGCTGCGTCAGGTCATGGACCGGGTTGTTCCGGATGATCTCGGCACCGTGGTGGATGGCTGACCTGGCGTAGGCGTTGGTCACGCCCGATGGGTCGACGCTCCCATCCGCCGGTTCGAACAGGGCGCCCAGGTACTCGTCGGTGTTAATCAGCGGATTTAGGCGCTTCACCTCATCCATGGAGATGAAGTCGGCATCCATGCCCATGTATCGGGCCTTGGCCCGCTCGAGGCGCAGGTAGTCGAGGCGCTCGGGTGTGGAGGCCAGGTAGAGGCCTCCCGGCCAGCGCGTGCCACAGGAGACGCCGGACAGCGCCTCGATCTCGGCGTACAGGGCCAGGGTGTAGGACTGAAGGGAGGCGATGTTGGGGTCGGAGTTGACGGTGTGGACGACTCCAGCGGCATGCCAGGTGGATCCGGCAGTGAGTTCGGCCCGTTCGACCAGCATGCAGTTGTTCATGCCCATCTTGGCCAGGTGGTACAGCACACTGACACCAGTGACGCCGCCACCGATGACCACCGCATCGACTCTCGTCCTCATTCCTCGTTCGCCTTTTGGTAGTTGGGTGTTCCGGTTGGTACGCGTTCCTGCCGGCAAGTGGGCCTAGTACCAGGCGTCGTCCATTGACGCCTTCCTACGCTCCACGAACTCGGCCAGGGCCTCGTCCACACCGGCCGGCAGGGGTGGCGACTCGTGGTTGGCTAGGCGGGCCTTCCAGTCGGCGTTGGCCCGCTGTCGAGCATCCAGCTCGCCCTCCTCGCTCCACTGCTCCCACGAGGCCGAGTCACCAAAGGCGGCCTCGTAGTAGGCGGTCTCGTAGTTGGCCAGGGTGTGGGCCGATCCGAGGAAGTGGCTACCCGGCCCCACCTCGTGGAAGCCGCCCATGGCGAAGGCGTTGTCATCCAGGGCCATGCCGCGGAGCAGGTGGTGGGTCATTCCCAGCCTGTCGTTGTCGAGCACCAACTTCTCGTAGTCCATTACCAGGCCACCCTCCAGCCAGCCTGCGGCGTGCAGCACGAAGTTCGCTCCGGCCATCATCGCCGTGTACAGCGAGGCGGCGCTCTCTTGGGCGGCCTGGGCGTCGGGCAGCTTGGACGAGGTGAAAGAGCCGCCACAGCGCACAGGTACGCCCAGGCGTCGCGCCAACTGGCCGACAGCGAAGTAGGCCAGCCCGGCCTCAGGGGTGCCGAACGTTGGGGCGCCAGACCGCAGTGACATGGTGGTCAGGAAGTTTCCGTAGATGGCCGGCGCGCCGGGTCGGACCAGCTGGGTGAGGGCCATCCCCACCATGGCCTCGGCGTGGGCCTGGGCCACCGCGCCGGCCGGGGTCACCGGCCCCATAGCCCCGCCCAGGATGAACGGGCAGATGACCATGCCCTGGCCGGCCGCCGCGTAGTGCCGGATCACCTCGGTGACCGCACCGTCGTACACCAGCGGCGAGTTCACATTGATGTTGGCCATGATCACGCAGTGCTTGTCGAGGCGGTCGGTGCCGAAAACGATGCGGGCCATCTCGATGGAGTCCAGGGCCCGCTCGGGTGCGGTGATGGCCCCCAGAAGCGGTTTGGAGGAGTGCTGGAAGTGGAGTGCCAGCATGTCCAGGTGGCGCTTGTTGACCGCGACGTCAGTCGGTTCACAGATCACCAGGCTCGAGTGCTGCGTCCACTCCAGGGTGTGGTTGATCTTTACTAGGTCCTCAAGGTCGGCCATGGTTCCGTAGCGACGCCCCCGGTCCAGGTCCCGGACAAAGGGCATGCCGTACCCAGGGGCGAACACGGTGTGTTTACCCCCGATGGTCACCGACCGCTCGGGGTCCCGGGAGTGCTGCACAAACTCACTAGGGGCGCTGCGGGTGACGATGTCGGTCACGAGGCCGGGGTCGAAGCGGAGCCGCGGTCCGTCAACGGTGGCCCCGGCGTCGCGGAACAACTCGATGGTGACCTCGTCGCCCCACACCTCGATCCCGACCTCGGCCAGGATCCGGTCGGCGTGCTCCTGGATCAGGTCGAGGCCGTCCTCCTCGAGCAGGTCGTAGTAGGGGATCCGCCGTTCGAGCTTCTGGACGACGTCCGATGCCCGTGACCGGGACCGAGCGCTGCGGTCTCTTCGGCGTCGCCGGGTAGAGGTCATGGCGTGTCGTACCCTCCCGGGTCTCCAGTTGCGGCCACCGGGCGTCGGCGGATCTGATAGCCCGGCCGGCAGATCGTACGAATGGGCCGATGGTGGCGCAACGACGTACCCCGTGGACCAGCACCGTCGCAACGGACCGGGCCGGGTACCGTCGCCGCCGTGGCTGTCTCCGCGCCCGGACCCCCTCCGGACCTCCGCCCTGCCGACGAGCTGGATGCCGCCGACCCCCTGGCCGGCTTCCGCGACGAGTTCGTCCACGCCGACGACGAACCGGGGTTCGTCTACCTGGACGGCAACTCGCTGGGTCGACTCCCGCAGCGGGCCGTTGCTCTGGCCTCCGAGGTGGTGGAGCGGCAGTGGGGCCATCGCCTGATCCGTAGTTGGAACGAGGGCTGGTTCGACTTGCCGATCCGCCTCGGCGACCGCTTGGCCGGGTTAGTGGGGGCTGGTCCCGGAGAGGTGGTGCTGGCCGACAACACGTCGGTGTGTCTCTACAAGGCGGCCGTGGCCGCCCTGGGGGTGCGGCCGGACCGGACTCGGATCCTGACCGACGATCTGAACTTCCCGTCCGATGTCCAGGTCTTGCGGGCCGCGGCCCGGGCTGCCGGACCGGAACACGAGGTGGTGGTGGTGGGATCCGATGGGGTGCATGGTCCGCTGGACGGTCTGCGGGCGGCCCTGGACGACCGGACGGCCCTGGTGTCGCTGTCGCACGTGGCCTACCGGTCGGGATGGAGCTGGGACCTGGGAGACGTCACCGGAATGGCCCACGATGCCGGGGCCCTGGTCCTTTGGGACCTCTCCCATTCGGTAGGGGCGGTCCCGATCGACTTGGGGGCTGCCCGGGTGGACCTGGCCGTGGGGTGTACCTATAAGTACCTCAACGGAGGTCCAGGTTCCCCGGCCTTCCTGTACGTTTCGGCCGACCTGCCGGAACTAACCAACCCGGTGGCTGGCTGGTACGGCAGCGACGACCCGTTCGACTTCGACTTCAACGCCGACCGAGCCGCCGGGGCGACACGGTTCTTGACCGGCACGCCGCCCGTCCTATCGGCGGCGCTGGTGAGCCCCGGTCTGGACCTGGTGCTGGAGGCTGGGATGGACAGGCTGCGGGCCAAGTCGGTAGCCCTGACCGAGCGATTCTTGGCCCTGGCCGATGAGTATCTGGTGGAGCGGGGATTCGAGGTGCGCTCCCCCCGGGACGCCGACCGACGGGGCTCCCACGTGGCGCTGGCCCACCCAGAGGCCCGGGCTGTCGGCCAGGCCCTCATCCACGAGGAGTCGGTGGTTCCCGACCACCGTCCTCCCGACCTGCTGCGCTTCGGCTTCGCTCCGCTCTATATCCGGTTCGCCGACGTGGACGAGGCGGTGGCTCGCATGGTGCGGGTGGTGGACTCCGGTGGTGCCGACCGGTGGCGGGAGACCGCGCCGGTCGTCCCCTAACCGGTCAGGTCCGGGGGTCTACCGACCAGGTCGGTTATCGGGATCACCGTGTAGCCCGTCGGGCTTCGATCTTGTGGCTATCGGCCATGGTCTTTTCGGTGGGCGGTCCCATATATCGGGCGTGTTCAGTGGGCTAGACCGGCCATCACGCGATCGGCGACCAACGTGCCGATCTCCAGCGATGCTGTGGCGGCAGGTGATGGGGCGTTCAGGACGTGCAACGACCGGTCGCCGTCGAGCAGGTGGAAGTCATCGAGCAGGGTGCCACCCCTGTCAACAGCCTGGGCCCTTACTCCTGCGGGCGCCCGACGAACGTCGGCGGCATCGAGGCCTGGGACTAGCAGTCGTGCGGCTGTCATGAAGCGGTGACGTGACAACGACCTGAACATCTCGTCTAGGCCGGGGCGCCAGTAGCGACGCAGGAGCCGTGCCGTGCCGGGCCACACCAGGGTTGAAGCCATGTCGCGTAGTGAGATGTCGGACCAGTTGTAGCCCTCCCGGGCTAGGGCTAGCACGGCGTTGGGGCCGGCGTGGACCCCGCCGTCGAGGTTCCGGGTGAGGTGCACACCCAGGAACGGGAAACGCGGATCGGGAACCGGGTAGACCAGACCCCGGACCAGGTCGGCCGACGGGCCGGTCACGTCCAGGTACTCGCCCCGGAAGGGCAGGATGCGGGCGTCGGGTCGCGCTCCTGAACGTCGAGCCACCCGGTCAGCGTGGAGTCCGGCGCATCCCACCAGGAACCGGGATCGGATCGGGCCATTCGGCGTGTCGATTAGCCAGCCTTCGGCGGTTGTCGTCGCCCGTCCGGCTTGGACTCCGGTCCGGACTTCTCCACCCGCCGCCGCGACTAGCCCGGCGAGGGATTGGGCCACGGCGGCGAAGTCGGCTCGGCCGGTGGATGGGACGTGCAGGGCGGCCACACAGGACACGTGGGGCTCGTGTTCGGCCGCCGCCCCAGGGGTGAGTTCGGTGACCGGCACTCCATTGGCCCGGGCCCGTTCGGCCAGGGCGGTCAACTGGGGCCGCTGGTCGTCCGATGTGGCCACGACCAGTTTGCCGCAGCGGTCGTGGGCGATTCCGTGGTCGGCGCAGAAGTCCACCAACCGTTCGCCACCCCGGACGGCTAGGCCGGCCTTCAGCGAGCCGGGTGGGTAGTAGAGGCCGGCGTGGATCACCCCGCTGTTGCGGCCCGTCTGGTGGACGGCGACGGTGTTCTCCTTCTCAAGCACCACCACCGAGATGCCGGGCAGGCGGCGGATCAGGGCGTGGGCTGTGGCCAGGCCGAGGATGCCTCCGCCCACCACGACCACGTCAGCCCGAGGGTCGGTGAGGACGACCATGGTCCGACGCTACCCGTGGCCCTGAACCGGGCCGGTCGTCGGAAGACGAGGGTGTCTTGGTACCGCTCCGCTATGTCGTGGATGGATTGGAACCGGAGCGGCCTTGTTCGATGGCCCGCTGAGGGTGGGTCGGGCGGAGGACTAGCGCCGAGTTAGAGCGACGAGAGGGTCGACGTGTTCCAGGTCGAAGGTCTCGGCCACGGCGCGATCGGTCACGCCACCGGCGCAGACGTTTAGGCCGTTCAGCAGGTGCGGGTCGGCCTTCAGAGCGGCATCGGTTCCTCTGTCGGCTAGGGACAGCGTGAATGGCAGGGTGGCGTTGGACAGGGCCTGAGTGGACGTGCGGGGCACGGCGCCTGGCATGTTGGCCACGCAGTAGTGGACGATGCCGCCCACCGCGAAGGTGGGGTTGGTGTGAGTGGTGGGCTTCGTGGTCTCGAAGCAGCCACCCTGGTCGACGGCGACGTCGACAATCACCGAGCCGGGCCGCATGCGTCTGAGCATGTCGCGGGTCACCAGGTGGGGTGCCCGAGCCCCCTTGACGAGCACGGCGCCGATCACCATGTCGGCGTCGTACACCGAGGCCTCGAGCTCGGCTTTCGTGGAGTACACGGTCTTGACCCGACCGGCGAAGCGCTTGGCCAGACCGTCTAGCACGGCATGGCTGCGGTCCAGGACGGTGACGTCGGCTCCCAGGCCTACGGCCATCTCGGCTGCGTTCTCGCCGACCACCCCGCCGCCGATGACGACGACCCGGCCCGGACGCACGCCGGGTACGCCGCCCAGCAGTAGGCCGGCGCCACCCTGGGTGGCCTCCAGTGCGTGGGCTCCGGCCTGGATAGACATGCGGCCGGCGATAGCCGACATGGGTGCCAGGAGCGGCAGACGGCCGGCGTCGTCTGTCACCGTCTCGTAGGCGATACAAGTTGCCCCGCTGGCCAGGAGGTCCTCGGTCTGGGGACGGTCGGCCGCCAGGTGGAGGAAGGTGAACAGGGTGTGGTGGGGCCGGAGGCGGGCCCGCTCGGGGGCGAGCGGTTCCTTGACCTTGACGATCATCTCGGCGTCGGCGAACACCTGGTCGGCCGAACCGGCGATGGTCGCGCCGACCTCCTTGTAGGCCACGTCACCGAACCCGGCGCCCTCGCCGGCACCGGTTTCGATGCGCACGTTGTGGCCGCGGGCCACCAATTCTCCGACGGCGGCCGGAGTAAGGCCGACCCGTCGCTCGGCGTTCTTTGTCTCGGCGGGGACCCCGATGTCCATGGAAGTGCTCCGTCGTCCGGTGGGGCTGTCGTGCCCTCGTGGGGTCAACGCTACGGTCGTGGTGACGCTGTTTGATTGTGTAAACCAGCGCAAGAGTTTCAAAGTACACAATTCAGAGGCGTAGAGTTCTTGGAATGAGCGAAAAAAATGTGCTAAAAGAATCCTTGGGAGAACTGAATGCCATCGACCGATCGCTGCTGGCGCTGCTCCAGGAGGACGGTCGAGTTCCCAACGTGGACCTGGCCGAGGCCGTCCACCTGTCGCCCTCGGCCTGCCTCCGGCGGGTCCGACGCCTGGAGGAGGTTGGCCTGATTGCCCGCTACGTGGCCCTAGTGGACCCGGCTGCCGTGGGTCTGGGTACTGACGTATTTGTGGAGATCACGCTGACCGGTCAAGACGAGCCGACCCTGGACGCCTTCGAGCGGGCGGTCAGCGACCGCCCGGAGATCCTCAGTTGCCATCTGATGGCCGGCGACTTTGACTACCTGGTTCACGTGGTGGTCCGGGACGTAGCCGACTACGAGGTCCTCCACCGGACCCACCTGGCCCAACTGCCCGGGGTGGCCCGTATGGTGTCCAGCTTCGCCCTCCGTCCGATCTGCGACCGGACGGCTTACCCGCTAGGCCAACTCCTGGCCAATTAGGCCAACCTACGATCCGATTCGAGCGGAGAAGGAAGTCATGACCGCTACCAACACAGCCGCCCCATACACGCTGATCTCGTCGGACTGCCACGCCGGCGGGAACATGAAGGCCTACGAGGAGTACCTCGCACCGGCCTACCGGGAGGCCTTCGCCGAGTGGCGGGGTGCCTACTCCAACCCCTTCCGTGACCTTCAGGACGACGGCCGGTCACGCAACTGGGACGACGACCGGCGCAACGGCGATCTGGACGCTGAGGGGGTGGCCGCCGAAATCGTCTTCCCGAACACCGTCCCTCCGTTCTTCCCGACCGGGGCGCTCATCACCTACCCGCCTACCAACCGCCCCGACTACGACCGGCGTCTCGAGGGCGTTCGGACCCATAACCGGTGGCTGAAGGACTGGTGTGCCGCTCACCCGGAACGCCGCTGCGGCTTACCCCAGGTGTTCCTCTTTGACCTCGACGACACCATCGCCGACCTGAAGTTGGCTGCCGAGAACGGCCACTCCAGCTTCATGCTCCCCGCTGTGCCACCCGACTCCGGGATGCCCGGCCTTTACGACCCGGTTTACGACCGCCTGTGGGCGGCCTGTCGGGACCTCGACCTGACGATCACCCAGCATGGTGGTTCGGGTAACCCCAACTACGGCGACACCCCGGCGTCCGGCCTCATGTTCCTACTGGAGGTTCCGTTCTTCGCCCATCGGAACCTTTCGCATCTCATTATGTCCGGGGTGTTCAATCGGTTCCCGGAACTCCGTTACGTGATGACCGAACAGGGCGTGGCCTGGGTGCTTGAGGACCTCCGCCGGATGGACGGCTACCACGCCCAGATGGCCTCGGGTCGGGTCGGTGAGCTGGGCTTCTCCGCCGACATCGTGCTGCCCGACAGGCCCAGCGAGTACTTCGCTCGCAACGTCTGGATCGGGGCTAGTTTCCCGAGCCCGTCAGAGGCTGACGCCATGAAAAAGGTTGGTATCGAACGGATGATGTGGGGGAGCGACTACCCCCACAACGAGAGCACGTTCCCCTACAACCGGGACCACCTCCGCCGCTCATTCAGCGGTTGGGACGAGGCCGACCTTCGGAAGGTCTTCGCCGAGAACGCGGCCGAGGTGTACCGCATCGACCTCGACGCCCTGGCGCCGCTGGCCGAGCGCATCGGCCCTTCGGTCGACGAGGTGGCTACGCCACTGGATGAGGTCCCGAAGGACGCCTTCAGCCCGGCCTTCACCCGGCCCTGAACCCGGGACCTCACAAGTCGCGGTTCGCCTCCGGCACTGGTTACCCGTCTACTCGGTGATGCCGAAGCGCTCCAGGCCGAACGCCTTGATGGCGTTGCCCCGCATCAGCTTGTAGACCTCGTCGTCGTCAAGGCCCGCCTCCCGGCAGATCTTCGTAGCCACGTCCAGCGTATGGGGGTACGTCGTATCGGCGTGGGGGAAGTCCACCTCGAAGCAGATCTGGTCCAGGCCGATGACGTCTCGGTTCTTGAGACCAATCTCGTCGTCGAAGATGCAGCCCCAGACGTGGCCCGGGATGTACGAACTGGGTGGCTCAGGCAAATCGATGCCGAAGCTGGCGTCTCCCCGCTCGGCCCAGATCTTGTCCATGCGCTCCACCACGTAGGGCATCCACCCGACCTGGCCCTCGGCATAGGCGATCTTCAGCTTCGGGAACCGGACGAACATCCCGGACAGGATGTAGTCGCACATGGACCCCATGGCGTTGGCGAACGTGATTGTGGACGACACCGAGAACGGCGCGTCGGGCGACGTGGTCGGCATTTTGGAACTAGACCCGATGTGCATATTGACAATGGTGTCCGTCTCCTGGCAGGCCACGAAGAACGGATCCCAGAAGCGGTCCTTGTCGTGGATGGACGGCAAGCCCAGCGGGAACGGGTTCTCGGAGAAGGCCACGGCGAACGAGCCCTTGTTGGCGCACCTGTGGATCTCGGCGGCCGCGGCGACCGGGTCCCACAGGGGGATAAGGGTCAGCGGGATAAGGCGACCGCGCCCGTCGCCGGCGCACCACTCGTCGATTATCCAGTCGTTGTAAGCCTGGACGCAGAGCAGGGCGAGGTCCTTGTCCTCCCGCTCCAGAAAGGCCTGGCCGCAGAACCGGGGCAGCACGTTGGGGAAGCAGACCGACACGTCGACATGGTTCTCGTCCATGGCAGTCAGCCGGTCGGCCTGCTTCCAACCCGCCGGGTGGATCTCGTCGAAGGTAACGGGGACCACGTCCAGCTCGTCGAAGCCAGCGGCCGCCGACAGCTTGGGGAAGGGATAGACGAGGTCGTCGTACAACCACCAGTCGCACATCTCCCCACCTTCGACCCCCTTCTCGAACGAGAAGACGCCGCCCTCAAAGTTGAACTCGGCCGTGTCACGCTCAACCCGGGGACACCGGTCCTGGTACTTCGCCGGCAGGCGGGAGGTCCACAGGTCGGGCGGCTCCACCACGTGGTCATCGACCGAGATGATGCGAGGAATGGTCGTCATTGCAACTCCTGAGCGTTTCTGACGGTCCGTCAGGTTAGGTCTACCCTAGCGCTGGACCCCGCCGACGTCCCATCCACCGGGTGGATCCCAGGGTCAGAGCTGGCTGACTAGCAGGGCTCGGGTCCGGGCGGACTCGTCGGCCGTGGTACCGAACTCCAGCGCCGCGAAGTCGGTCACCCCGGCCTCGGCCAGATTGGCCAGTTGGGCGGCCACTTCCTCCTCGGTGCCCACGATTGCTACCTCACCCGGGTGGTCGACACCCTCGCGGTCCAGCATGGCCCGGTAAGACGGCAACTGTCCGTAGATCTCGAAGACGGCCGCCGCCGCCGAGCGGGCCGCCTCGACGTCATCGGTTACACAGGTTGGGAGGCTGCATACGATCCGGGGTGCGGCACGGCCAGCGGCCGCCGCCGCCTCGTTCATGCGGGGGGCGATGTGGGAGGCCACTGTGCGCGGCCCGACCATCCAGAGGATGGTGCCGTCGGTATGGTGCCCAGCCACCCGCAGGGCCTGCTCGCCCAGGGCAGCCACCATCACCGACGGAGGCCGGTCTGTGGGCCGACCAGTGTCCACGTGGGCGGTGAACGCCTCCCCATCGACTGACACCGATCCGGACTCCAGCAGGGGCTGGAGGACCGCTAGGTAGTCGATCAGGTGTCGGATGGGCTTCTCGAACGACAGCCCCAACATGCCCTCGATCACCGGGCGGTGGGACAGGCCGATACCCAAGACAAGAGAACGGTCCCTCAAGGCGGCCGCCGTAGTCAGGGCCTGGCCGGCTAGAGCTGTGGGGTGGCGAGGGTAGGTCGGGACCACCGCCGTGCCGAACTCGAGTCCAGGTGCCGTGTTGGCCAACGCCGTGAAGGCGGTCAGGGCGTCGACGAGCCCAGTCTGAGCCAGCCACCAGCCCGAGAACCCATCGTCGGCCGCCCGTTCTGCGTGCTCCCGCAGGCGTCCCAGGTCGGCGTGGAGGAGTTCGGCCGAGGCGTTTAGAGCGATGCGCATGGGGTCTCCAGTCAGTCGGAAGTCGACAGGCTAATGATCTCGGCTCGAGCGACTAGAGCATCGGCGAAGTTGTCCAGAAAGGTCTCAGCGGCGACCAGGAACCGATCGCTACCCCCGTCAGGTAAAGGGTCGATGACCAGAGACCAGGCCATCAAGCAGGTCTCACCACGGTCGGTGAACACCGTGGTGCCCTGGTACAGGACAACCGGTGCGCCGTTCAACTCGTAGACCCGACGCCACGGCGGCTCGAAGGAGATCACCTGTTCAGCGAGGTGCAGGTCACCGACCGTGAACTCCACTCGGGCACCGAGCCCGTGCGGGGCCGGATCCCCCTCGGTCACGTAGCCACCGGCCCGTTCGGAGATCAGGGTACAGAGGGCGTCGAAGGCCGCCGCCCGAGGCGCAGGGACCTCTCGCTCGACGACGATGGTCACGTACTCCTTCTTCGGACGGGGCTCGGCACCCAGATTCTCTTGTCGGTCGGCCATGGTCCCTCCCCCAAGTCAGTGTCGCAGTTGCGCCCCGGCCGAGGGGAGCCCGGCCTACACCGGACACCGCTAGGGAAGGACACCGATGGAGGCGACCAGAAGGATCAGGAAGAGACGGGGGGCCGGGGCGCGCAGCCTCCCAGCCCGCCTCGCTTCCACCGCCACCGGGCTGTGAGACTCACCCGACCGGGACCGAAATGAGGAGGGGCCATGGCGACCGACCAGGCGCTGGCCGACGAGATCGTCGACACCATCCGCACGTGGGTCGACCGCGAGGTCATGCCGAACGCCGCCGAGTTTGAGCACTCCGACACCTTCCCCCAGGCCATGTTCGACCAGATGTGCGACTTCGGACTGTTCGGCTCCACCATCCCCGAGGAATACGGGGGCCTGGGCCTAGACATCACCACCTACGCCAGGATCATCGAGGAGCTCTCCCGAGGCTTCATGTCCCTAGCTGGCATCCTCAACACACACAAGATCGGCGCCACCATGATCGGCCGGTTCGGGACCGAGGAGCAGCGCCAGCGATTCCTGCCCCGGATGTGCGACGGCTCGTTTCGGGCCGCCTTCTCTCTGTCGGAACCCGACGCCGGCAGCGACACAGGTGCCATTCGGTGCCGAGCCGAGCGAGACGGCGACGAGTGGGTGGTCAACGGCACCAAGTTCTGGGTCACCAACGGCCAGCGGTCGTCCCTTGTCATGCTGATGGCCCGCACCCCCGACGACCGCATCACCTGCTTCCTGGTCGAGAAGGAGCCAGGTGGGTCGTTTGAGGGGATCACGGTCTCGAAAAACATCGAAAAGCTGGGCTACAAGGGCCTAGAGACGGTCGAGATGTCCTACGTGGACCACCGCGTGCCCCACGCCAACGTGCTGGGCGGAGACGATGGGATGGGCCACGGTCGGCAGTACGCCCTCTCGGCCCTCGAGTTAGGTCGGATCAACGTGGCTGCCCGGTCGGTCGGCGTAGCCCAGGCGGCCTTCGATGCGGCCATGCGGTACGCCCAGCAGCGCGAGACGTTCGGCCGACCCATCTACGAGCACCAGGCCATCCAGTTCAAGTTGGCCGATATGGCTACCAAACTGCAGGCGGCCCGCCTCATGACCTACGACGCCGCCCGGCGGGCCGACGCCGGGCAACGGGTCGACATGGAGGCCGGCATGGCCAAGCTGTTCGCCTCCGAGGCGGCGTTCGAGATCGCCACCGAGGCGTTACGCATCCACGGCGGCAACGGCTACACCACCGAGTTCCCGGTGGAGCGCTACTTTCGCGACACCCCGCTAATGATCATCGGCGAGGGAACGAGCGAGATCCAGAAGATGGTTATCGCCAGAAAGCTGCTCGAGCGCTATCCCGCCGAGTGAGCATGGGCGTCCACCGGTCGGAAGCTGAGCAGAAGGAACGAGAACGACCTTGAGCGAGACCATCCCAGCCCGGGGAATTCCCGGCCAGTCCAGCACCTCCATCCTGGGCAACGCCGTGCTGCGTCGCGAGGACGCCACGCTGATCCGGGGCCAGGGGGAGTACGTGGCCAACCAGCAGTTTGAGGACCTGCTACACGCCCACTTCGTGCGCTCCACGACAGCCCACGGCACCATCCTGTCGATCGACGTGGACGAGGCCCGCTCCATGCCCGGCGTGGTGGCCGTGTACACAGCCGACGACCTCGGGCTCGAGGACCGGAAACCGCCCATGGGCTTCTACGCCAAGGAAGCTCGCCGGCCCTTCCTGGCCCGTGACCGGGTGCGGTTCGTAGGTGAGCCGATAGCCGTGGTGGTGGCCGAGACGGCCTACCAGGCCGCCGACGCCGCCGAAGCCGTCTGGGCCGACATCGAGGCCCTCCCCGTCGTCGTTTCCGTGGACGACGCCGTAGCCGCCGACACCGTCCTATTCGACGGACGATCCGACAACGTCATGTGGGAGATCCCGTCCAAGGGCACCATCGACTTCTCCGGATGCGAGACCGTGGTCACCGAGGAACTCTGGAACTCCCGGGTAGCCCCCGTATCCATCGAGCCCCGAGTGGTCGCTGCCGACTACACCGACGGGAAACTGACCTGCTGGGCCAGTTCCCAGGGAACCCACGGCTTCCGGGACGGGGTGGCTGAATCTCTGGACATGGAACCCGCTGATGTTCGGGTGCTGGTGAAAGACATCGGCGGCGGGTTCGGCGCCAAGGGCATGGTCTCCGAAGAGGAGATCGTGGTGGCACAACTGGCCCGCCTGCTGGGACGCCCAGTGCGCTGGGTCGAGAGCCGCACCGAGAACCTGTCGGCCTACGTCCACGGACGAGCCCAGGGCCAGACAGTCACCCTCGGCGGGACCCGGGACGGACGGGTCACTCACTACCGCCTCAACGTGGTGCAGGACTGCGGGGCTTACCCAAAGTGGGGGGCTTTCCTCCCCGAGTTCACCCGCAACCTGGCCACCGGGGTCTACGACATCGCCAATTTGGAGTTTTCAGCAGTCAGCGTGGCCACCAACACGGCCCCAATTTGCGCCTACCGGGGCGCTGGACGGCCGGAGGCTACGGCGGCCATCGAGCGAGCCATGGACCTGTTCGCCGTGGAAATCGGAATGGACCCCACCGAGGTACGGCGGGCCAACTTCGTGGCTCCCGAGGCCTTCCCGTACACCACGCCCACCGGCACCAGCATGGACTGCGGCGACTATGAAGGGTCGCTAGACCGGGCCCTGCAGGTTGTCGACTACGCCGGGTTGAGGGTCGAACAGCAGCGGCGCCGCGACGCTGGTGACCCGGTGCAGATGGGCATAGGTGTGGCCACCTACGTGGAGATCACGGGCTTCGGGGGCAGCGAGTACGCCGAAGTCCGCCTGAGGTCCGACGGCACGGTTCTGGCCTCCACCGGTGCTACACCGATCGGAACGGGCCACCACACAACATGGGCCATGCTGGTCGCCGACCGCCTAGGCCTGCCGTTGGACGCCATCGAGGTATTCCACGGCGACACCGATGCCATCCCCACCGGGAACACCACGGGCGGGTCCCGCTCCGTGCAAATTGCCGGCTCAGCCATGGCCGACGCCTCAGAAAAGCTGGTCGAGGTGGCCCGCGAAGCGGCCGCTGACCTCTTGGAGGCGGCGCCTGCCGACGTCGTCCACGACCGGGAACACGGGGCGTTCCACGTGGCCGGCACGCCAAGCATGGCCCGCACGTGGGTCGACGTGGCCGGAGCAGCCGACGGCGAGCTGGCCGGCCTATCCGACCACTCCCAGGACGGGGCCACTTTCCCCTTCGGCACCCACGTGGTAGTCGTGGAACTGGATACGGAGACCGGCCAGGCCGTCATCGACCGGGTGGTGGCAGTGGACGACTCGGGCCGGATCGTGAACCCGCTGCTGGCCGCCGGCCAGATCCACGGTGGCCTGGCCCAGGGCATCGCCCAGGGGCTGATGGAGGAGTTTCGCTACGACGAGAACGGCAACCCGCAGACCACCAACTTGGCCGACTACACAGCGGTTTCCACCATGGAGGTACCGAGCTACGAGCGAAGCTTCATGGAGACCCCGACGCCCCGGAACCCGCTGGGGGCCAAGGGCATCGGAGAGTCGGGGAGCATTGGCTCGACGGCCGCAGTCCAGAGCGCAGTGGTCGATGCTCTGGCGCCGTACGGGATCCGGCACCTGGACATGCCGATGACGCCGGAGAAGGTCTGGGCAGCCATCGACGCCTCCTGAGCGCCGACCCGGGCCGCCCCTGACCACCGGTAGCGTCGGCTGCCATGAACGACCCGAACCCGCACCTGGTCGAGCGGATGCAGGGCCACCGCCTGTCGATCTTCGCCGAGATGTCGACGCTGGCCCTTGAGACGGGGGCTATCAACCTGGGCCAGGGTTTTCCCGACACCGACGGCCCTTCCGAGGTGCTCGACGCCGCGGTGGCCGCAATCCGAGCTGGCCACAACCAGTACCCCCCGGACCGTGGTATCCCAGAACTTAGGCAGGCCGTGGCCGACCACCAGCGACGGTTCTACGGCCTGGACGTGGACCCGGCCGACGTCATGGTGTCCACTGGGGCCTCCGAGGCCCTAGGCGCTTCGATCCTGGCTCTCGTGGAGCCCGGCCAGGAGGTCGTGGTCTTCGAGCCCTACTTCGACCTATACGCGGCGATCATCGAGCTGGCTGGCGGGGTACGTCGGTCGGTCACGCTTCGGGCCCCTGATTACTCGTTCGACCAGGCCGACCTAGAGGCAGCCATCGGACCCGACACCCGGCTGATCCTGCTCAACACTCCTCACAACCCAACGGGCAAGGTGTTCAGCTCCGACGAGCTGGCCGCCATCGCCCAGGTCGCCCTGCAGCACGATCTGTTGGTGGTCACCGACGAGGTCTACGAGCACATGACCTACGACGGGATACGCCACGTCCCGCTGGCCACGTTGCCCGGTATGGCCGACCGCACGGTCACCATCTCGTCGGGGGGGAAATCTTTCGGGACCACGGGTTGGAAGGTGGGCTGGGCCCACGCACAGTCGGACCTGATCCAGGCCGTCCACACCGTCAAGCAGCACCTAACGTTCACCAGCGGGGCGCCCTTCCAGCGGGCCATGGTCACCGCCCTGAACCTGGGCGACGACTACTTCACCGGCCTAGCCGCCGACCTCTGGGCCAAGCGGGATCGGGTGTCGGCCGGCCTGGCTGCCGCCGGCCTGGACGTCTATCCCGCTCCGGGCACCTACTACCTGACGGCCGACGTCCGGCCCCTCGGCTACGACGACGGCATGGACTTCTGCCGGGACCTCCCGGGACGGTGCGGCGTGGTGGCCATCCCCAACCGGGTCTTCTACGACGACCAGCAGGCAGGCCGGTCCATTGTGCGCTTCGCCTACTGCAAGCGGATGGAGGTCCTCGACGAGGCCATGGACCGGTTGTCCGGTCTGGCAGCCTGAGGCCATGAGGATCGCCGCACTCCAGCACGACATCGTGTGGGAGGACGCCGCGGCCACCTGCGACCTCCTGGAGCCCCTTATCGCCGCCGCGGCGGATGACGGGGCCCGGCTGGTCGTCCTAACCGAGATGTTCGGTCCCGGCTTCTCGCTGGCCGCCGACCGGATCGCCGAACCTCCCGGCGGCCCCACTGAGCAGTTCCTGGTAGCCCGGGCCGCCGAGCAAGACGTGTGGATCGGTGGGTCAATCCCGACCCGGGACCGCAACGACGCCCACCCGGTGAACCGCTTCCTGTTGGTTGGGCCGGACGGCACCCGACACCACTACGACAAACTGCACCCGTTCACGTTCGCCGACGAGCACAAGCACTACCGACCCGGTCACCGCCCGGTCACCGTGGAGGTGGACGGGCTACGGGTCTCGCTCTTCGTCTGCTACGACCTGCGGTTCGCCAATGCCTTCTGGGACCGGGCCGCCGACACCGACGTCTACCTGGTGGTAGCCAACTGGCCGGAGTCCCGGCGCCACCATTGGCGGACCCTGCTGCTGGCCCGGGCCATCGAGAACCAGGCCTACGTGGTAGGCGTTAACCGGGTCGGGGTGGCCGACGGGCTGACCTACTCAGGCGACACGGTGATTGTGGACCCGATGGGCGAAGTGCTGGCTGAGGGGGTCGACCACGCCGAGAGCGTCGTGGTGGCCGACGTGGACCCGGAACGGGTCGCCGAGGTACGCGACGCCTACCGGTTCCTCCCCGACCGGCGCGGCTGATGGCTGCCCTCGACTGCCTGGAACGAGCCCGCCTCCTAGTCGAGCCAGCCCTGGAGGAAGCGGTGGACCGGCTGTGCCCAGACCTTCGACTCCCGGCCCGTTATCACTTCGGGTGGGATGAGCACACCGGCTCGCCGGCTGGTGTCGGGGCGGGCAAGGGCCTCCGACCGACGCTGGCCCTCCTATCGGCCGAGGCCGTGGGCGCTCCAGCCGAGGTCGGGGTTCCCGGCGCAGTGGCCGTGGAGCTGGTCCACAACTTCTCGCTGGTCCACGACGACATCATCGACGGCGACACCGAACGACGTCATCGGGCCACCGTCTGGTCGGCCTTCGGGGTGGATGACGCGGTGATATCCGGTGACGCCTTGCACACTCTGGCCTTCCAGGTCCTGCTGGACGACCCGACCCCCGAGCGGGTGGTGGCCACCACCCGGCTGGTTGACGCCACGGCGGCCATGATCGCCGGACAGGCTGCCGACATGGCCTTTGACGACCGGCTCGACGTGGACCTAGCGGCCTGCCTGGCCATGGAAGCCGACAAGACCGGAGCCCTGCTCGGATACGCCGCCTCGGTCGGTGCCGTACTGGCCGGGGCCGACACCACCCGGGTGAACGCCCTGGAAGCCTTCGGGCAGGAGATGGGCTTGGCCTTCCAGGCCGTGGATGACGTGCTGGGCATCTGGGGCGATCCGACGGTGACTGGGAAGGCGGCCGGCAACGATCTGCGGGAGCGCAAGAAGTCACTGCCGGTGGCCCTGGTGCTGAACGCCGGCGACTCGGCGGCTGACGAGCTGCGTGCCGTATACGCCGGCGACGGTGACCTTTCCGATGCCGACGTGGCACGAGCAGCGGCGCTTATCGAGGAGGCTGGGGGCCGGGACCGGACAGTGGTCGAGGCCCGGCAGCACCTGGACACCGCCCTGGACACCCTGGGTGGCGTCGACCTGGTCGAAACCGTGGTCGTCGAGCTCGCCGGTCTGGCCTGCTTCGTGGCCGACCGCGACTTCTAGGACGGCCACCTCACAGGCGGTGGATTGCCCCTAGGCGGACTACGGCCCGACCCTCCTCGCGGGAAGCGGCCAGGTCCACCTCGCCGTCAAGCACCCACTCGTGGTGGCCCTCGGGGTCGGCGACAGTCTGGCGGACCGGCCACCGGTCAGGTCCGCTGTCATCCAGGGAAAAGAAGGCACCACCCCGGGCGTGGCTGTCGGTAGGGAGCTCGGGGTGCTCCTCCCAGTACGGGGCGATGGACTCCGTCACGTCGTCGGCCGTTCGCCGCACGTCCCCCACCGTGGGCACCCCAGCCAGCGCCTCGTGGTCATCGAGGCGGCGACGAGACAGCAACTGGACCCATCGGAAGACCTCGTTACGGACCATCACCCGGAAGGCCCGGGCGTTGCGGGTCACGTCCGGCCGGTCGGGTGCCTGGTCCTCGACCGTACCGACCGTCTCATCGGCGGGGTGGCGGAGCTTCTCCCACTCGTCCAGCAGGCTGGAGTCCACCTGGCGGATCGTTTCTCCCATCCAGGCCTCCAGGTCGTAAAGGGCCTCGGTCTTGGAGTCCTCGGGCACATTCTGGACCAGCGCCTTGTAGGCCTCGCCTAGGTACCGCAGCACAGTCCCCTCGGAGCGCTTGAGGCCGTGATGTTCGATGTATTGGCGGAAGTCGAAGCCGGTTTCGTACAGCTCCCGGGCCACCGACTTGGGCTTCACGTTCTCGTCGCCCACCCAGGGGTGATGCCTACGGAACACGTCGAACGTGCCGTACAGGAACTCCTTTAGCGGTCGGGGCGGCTCCACCTCGGCCAGACGCTCCATGCGTTCCTCGTATTCGACACCCTCCATCTTGAGCCGGGCCACCAGCTCAGAGCGGAGCCGGTTGACCTGGGCAGCCAGGATCACGCTGGGGTTCTCCAGCACCGATTCGATCACCGAAAGGACGTCCAGGGCGTGGGCCCGGGTCGTGGCGTCCGGATCGAGGTCCGGAGCGGCCGAGATCCCCGGGTCGTTGGGCCGGTCGGCCAACTCGGGGATGACCTCGAGGGCGAACAGGGACAGCGGTTGATGGAGGGCGAAGCGGTCCTGCAGATCGACGCCGACCGAGACCATCCGCCCCTCATCGTCCGGCTCGTCCAGTTCCACGACAATCCCAGCGTCGCGCAGTGACCGGTAGACGCCGATGGCCTTACGGACATGGCGGCGCTGGCGGTCGCGGGGCTCGTGGTTGTCCAGCAGGAGGCGCCTGAGGTCCCGGCGGCCGTCCCCGGGACGGGACAGCACGTTGAGCACCATCTGGTGGGAGACTTCGAACGAGGACGTGAGTGGCTCGGGCGCCCCGGAGACCAGCCGGTCGAACGTCTCCACGTTCCAGTGGGCGTAGCCCCGTTCCGGAGGCTTCTTCCTTACCAACTTTTTCCGCTTGGCGGGATCAGCAACCGCCTTGGCCTCAGCCCGCCGGTTTTCGATCCAGTGAACCGGTGCCTGGACCCACACGTGGCCCTCGTCGTCGAAGCCCCGTCGCCCAGCCCGCCCGGCGATCTGGGCGAATTCTCGGTTACCGAGCAGCCGGGTCGACACCCCGTCGTACTTGCAGAGCTGCGTGAACAGCACGGTCCGAATGGGGACGTTCACCCCCACCCCGAGGGTGTCGGTGCCGCAGATCAGCTTCAGGAGGCCAGCCTGGGCCAGCTTCTCGACCAGGAGTCGGTAGCGGGGGAGCATCCCGGCGTGGTGCAGGCCGATCCCGTGGCCGATGAACCGCTTCAGGTCCTTGCCGATCGGTGTGTCGAACCGGAACCCACCCACCGCCTCACGGACGGCCGCCTTCTGCTCCTTGGAGAGCACGTCGAGGCTGCATAGGTCCTGGGCCTTCTCAGCGGCCGCCTTCTGGGTGAAGTGGACGATGTAGACCGGCGCCCGGTCGGTCTCGACCAGCTCGGTGATGGACTCGTGGAGGGGGGTCTCCTGATACTGGAAGGTGAGGGGCACCGGCCGGACTGTGCCGGCCACGGTGACCGCAGGTCGGCCGGTCCGGCGGATCAGGTCCTCGGTGAACCGGGCCGTTGGACCGAGGGTGGCTGACATGAGCAGGAACTGGGCCTGCGACAGTTCCAGCAAGGGGACCTGCCAGGCCCAGCCCCGTTGGGGGTCGGCGTAGAAGTGAAACTCGTCGGCTACCACCAGGCCAAACGGGCAGGCCGCACCCTCGCGCAGGGCCTGGTGGGCGAGGATCTCGGCGGTTGCGCAGACGATTGGCGCATCGGCGTTGACCGAGGCGTCACCTGTGACCATGCCCACGTTGGCCGCGCCGAAGTCTCGGGCCAGGGCGAAGAACTTCTCGCTGACCAGCGCCTTGATGGGGGCGGTGTAGATGCTGCGGTCGCCGCGGGCCAGAGCCGCCGCGTGGGCCGCTATGGCCACTAGCGACTTCCCGGATCCGGTGGGGGTGGCCAGCACAACGTGACTGCCGCCCAGAATCTCTAGGACGGCCTCCTCCTGAGCGTCGTAGAGATCCAGGCTCCGCTCGGCTGCCCAGTCGATAAACAGCTCGGCCACCCGGTCGGGATCGGTCCCGGCGGGGATCCGGTCGGCCAGGGAGGCGTCATACACGGCCATCAGGCGGCGTCGGGATGGACGCCGAACCGGGTAGCCAGCAACTCGTAAGACCGGACCCGGGCCTCGTGGTCGTGGCAGATGGTGACCACCATCAACTCCTCGGCACCGAACGCCTCGACCATGGGGTCCAACCGGTCGGCCACCCGGTCGGGTGACCCGTGGGCGACCGACCGGCGGCCCGGTTGAATGGGAACGGGACGGGAGGTCGACCCCCCTGGGGTGGCGGGGATGGGACCCCGGAGGCCGGAGGCCCGCCAGGCCCGAACGGCGGCCGCCAGAGCCTCGGCCTCGTCGTCGGTCTCGGCGCACAGCGCACTGGCACAGAGCAGGACCCGCGGTTCCGGACAGCGGTCCGATGGCTGGAACTGGCGCCGGTAGGCCTCCACGATTGGTGCCCCGTCGACCTGGGCGATGAAGTCGGCCCAGCCCAGCGGTAACCCAAAGTGGGCGGCGTAGGCGGCCGAGTCGGCGCTAGAGGCCAGCAGCCAGACCTCGGGGGGCCGCTCGGGTCGGGGGGTGGCCCGCACTCCCTGGATGGGGCTGTGGGCGGGCAAGGTGTCGTCCAGCAGATGGATCAACTCCTCCAACTGGTTGGGGTAGTGCTCCAGCGGCGTACGGGCACCGCCCCGGGCTAGGGCGGCCGCCGTGAGGTGGTCGGATCCCGGCGCCCGGCCCACCCCGAGATCGATGCGGCCCGGGTGAAGTGAGGCCAGTACGCAGAACGCCTCGGCCACCTTCAGCGGGGCGTAGTGGGTGAGCATCACACCGCCGGAGCCCACCCGGAGCCGCTCGGTAGCCCCGGCGAGGGAGCCAATCAGGACCTCCGGGCTGGACCCGGCCAACCCTGTCATGCCGTGGTGCTCAGCCACCCAGTAGCGGTGGTAGCCCATGGTCTCGCAGCGGCGAGCCAGGTCCAGGGTGTTGCGCAGGGCGTCGCCGGCGCTGGACCCCTCAGGGACTGGTGACTGGTCGAGCACCGAGAGGCGGAGGCTCACCTTGGGCTCCCGGCAGCCACTGGCCGGATTAGGTCGGCCCGCTCGCCTTCGACCACGGCGTGTAGGGCACAACCCTCTAGGTGGTCGTTGACCATGCCCATGGCCTGCATCAACGCGTACGCGGTAGTCGGTCCGATGAACGTCCAGCCCCGCCGTTTGAGGTCCCGGCTAAGGGCGGCCGCGGCGGGCGTAGTGGTCGGGACGTGACCCTCGTTGGTCCGGGTCGGCCCGTCGGGTTCGAAGCCCCACAGGTAGGCGGCCAGCGAGCCGAACTCGGTAATCACCTCCAGGGCACGGGCAGCGTTGTTGATAGTGGATTCGACCTTGCCCCGGTGACGCACGATTCCAGCGTCGGCCAGGCATCGCTCCACGTCCTGATCGTTGAACTGGGCTACAAGGGTCGGGTCGAAGCCGGCGAAAGCAGCCCGGAAGTTCTCCCTCTTGCGCAGGATGGTCAACCACGACAAGCCGGCCTGAAATCCCTCAAGGCAGGCCTTTTCGAACAAGCGGACATCGTCAACCACCGGTCGACCCCACTCCTGGTCGTGGTAGGCGAGGTAGTCGGCCCGGTCTCCGGGCCACCAGCACCGGACGACGCCGTCGTGGCCGGTGGTCAGGTGCTCGCCCATGTCTTTGGTTCCACGCCGTCTCCGCTTCCGTCGGTCGGAGAGGCCGACAGTACGCTCCCTGTCGACACCACGGACCTACGGAGGTCTCCATGATCGTCATCGCTGGCACCATTGCGTTCGACCCCGACAAGGCAGAACAGATGCTGGCATCGGCGACCACGCTGATGGAGGCCACTCGGGTCGAGGAGGGGTGTCTCGACTACGTGATGGCTGCCGATCCGCTCATCCCAGGCTTGTTGAGGCTCTTCGAGCGGTGGGAAAACGAAGAGCACCTCGGAGCCCACATGGCTGCTTCCCACAGTCGGACCTTCCAGAAGTCACTTGGGGACTGCGGTGTCTCCGGCGTGTCGATAGACCGCTACGAGGTCGCCTCGGTCACCAAGCTGCTCTAAGCCACGGCGTCGCGCGGCTACTGAACAACCTGGGTTCTGACCACTTGGGGGTGACCACCGACCGGGGTCCGGGATAGATTTCGTTGCCATGGACCTCTCCCTTGTAAAGAATTTTGCCGACGTCATTGACCTCGGGGCAGCGGCCCTCGGGGACCGGGACATGATTGTCCTCGGCGATGACCGCCTGTCGTGGAACGACATCCAGGCTCGGGCCGGCCAGACGGCCAACGCCCTGGCCGCCGACGGCGTCGTCTCTCAGGACCGGGTGGCCTTCATTGACAAGAACTCGATCGAGTATTTCGAGTTGGCGTTCGGCGCGGCCTACCTGAACGCAGTGACCGTTGCCGTGAACTGGCGCCTAGCTCCACCGGAGATGGCTTACATCGTCAACGACTCGCAGGCGAAGGTCCTGGTAATCCACGAGGAGTTCGCTGAGCAGTTGGCGACCTTTGAGGCCGACCTGACCCACGTCCAGCGGATCGTGGTCATCGGTTCGGCAGGGGACCACGTCTCGTACGACGAGTGGCGAGATGCCCACGGATCGGATTGCGAGAGGTTGCCAGTGGCTGACGATGATGTCTGCTCACAGCTCTACACCTCAGGCACTACCGGCCTGCCTAAGGGAGCCCAGATCACTAACGCCAACTTCCAGGCCCTGTTCGACACGGTGGACTGGGACATGGACGAGAATTCCCGCAACCTCTGTGTCATGCCGCTGTTCCACATTGCTGGTAGCGGCTGGGCGCAGTTCGGCATGGCTAACGGGGCCACCACGATCATGATGCGGGAGTTCGATCCGGTGGCTGGACTGCAGATCGTGGAAGCGGAGGCGACCACGCACGCCATCTTCGTGCCCGCCATCCTCCAGTTTTTCCTGATGGTGCCCAGCGAGGGCGTCGACCTGTCATCGATGCAGTACATCGCCTACGGAGCCTCGCCCATCACTGAGGACGTCCTGGTGAAATCGATGGAGCAGTTCGGATGTAACTACTTCCAGGTGTACGGGATGACAGAGACCACCGGTGGAGGCACCACGCTGCCGCCCGAGGACCACGGGGGCGACGCCGACCCGAAGCTGCTGCGGTCGGCCGGCAAGCCCATCCGGGGCATGGAGATGAAGATTGTCGAACCGGAAACCGGTGAGGAAGTGGCTGACGGAGCGGTGGGCGAGGTCTGGATGCGTCACGGCGGGATCATGAAGGGTTATTGGAACATGCCCGAGGAGACGGCCAAGGCCCTGCCGGGCGACGGTTGGCTTCGGAGTGGGGATCTCGCCTATATGGAGGACGGTTACCTCTACATCCACGACCGGGTGAAGGACATGATCATCTCGGGTGGGGAGAACGTGTACCCAGCCGAGGTGGAGAACGCCCTGATGTCGCATGAGGGGATCGCCGATGTGGCGGTCATTGGCGTGCCAGACGAGAAGTGGGGAGAGGTGGGCAAGGCCCTGGTCATCCCGGTAGCCGACTCCGGGGTAACGGCCGACGAGATCCTGGTCCACGCTCGGGAGCACTTGGCCGGCTTCAAGTGCCCGAAGACGGTCGACTTCGTCGAGGCCATCCCCAGGAACCCGTCGGGCAAGATCCTCAAGCGTGAACTGCGCGAGCCCTACTGGGAGGGCCACGAACGCCGGGTTTCCTGACCGTGTCGGGTACGGCGCCCACTTCGGGACGGGCCGGACCCCGGCCCTAGGGTCGCCGGCCATGGACATCCGACTGGACGGCAAAGTCGCCATCGTCACCGGCGGCTCGCGAGGAATCGGTCGCGGCATTGCTGCGGCCATGGCGGAGGCCGGGGCGAAGGTGATGATCACCAGCCGCAACGAGGAGACCTGTGCGGCCACGGTCGAGGACCTCCGGGCCTCGACGGGTGGCGACCTGGCCTGGGTGGCCGGCCACGTGGGAAAATTCGAGGACATGCAACGGGTGCTGGACGGCACCATGGAGGCGTTTGGGGCCGTCGATGTACTGATCAATAACGCGGCGACTAACCCATATGCCGGGCCAGTCATCGACATCGACGTACCCAGGTGGGAGAAGACCTTCGCCACCAACCTGACCACTCCGTTGGTGTGGACTCAGGCCGTCTGGAACCTCTGGATGAAGGAGCACGGCGGGGCCGTGGTCAACGTCTCATCGGTTGGCGCCTTCGGCACCAACGCCATCCTGGGCGTCTACGACCTGACCAAGCGGGCCCTCATCCACCTGACCGAGCAACTGGCGGCCGAGGTGGGCCCAGCGGTTCGGGTCAACGCCGTGTGCCCGGGCCTGGTCCGCACCGACTTTGCCCGTGCGCTGTGGGAAGACGGACGGGGCGATGCCATCGCCGAGGTCCTACCGTTGAAGCGGCTAGGCGAGCCGGAGGACATCGCTCGAACGGTGCTCTTCCTTGCCTCAGATGCCTCGAGTTGGATGACCGGCCACGCCGTGTTGGTGGACGGCGGACAATTGGTCAGCCTTTCCTAGACAGACAGGCATCGAACCTGTCGGTTAGGAGTGCCGGTCAGATCTCGAGTTGGGTGGCTACCGCCTCGGCGGCGTCGATGAACTCCTCCACCATGTCCAGAACGACCTGTCCGGCGCCCCGGGTCCGGTTCATGGTCCCAACCACCTGGCCCACGAAGTAGGTGGCCAATTCCTCCGCTCCCGAACCCTCGCGGTGGGCCGCCCGGTTGATGCGTTCCATCACGGCGCTGGTCAGCATGGGCTGCAGCGGCATTCCTAGCGGCTCGGGAGTGTCGGCCCGGTCCCACTCGTCGGTCCATGCCGTGCGCAACATGCGGGCCGGTTTGCCGGTAATCGACCGGGAGCGCAGGGTGTCTCCCGAACTGGCAGCAAGCATCTTGGATTTGACCACCGGGTGGGTCTCTGCCTCTTCTGTGGTTAGCCACACGGATCCGCACCAGACGCCGGACGCGCCAAGGGCCATGGCGGCTGCCATTTGGCGACCCCGTCCAATGCCGCCTGCTCCAAGGACCGGTACTGGGGCCACGGCGTCGACTACCTCGGGGAGCAGAACCATGGACCCGATCTGACCGGTGTGGCCTCCGCCCTCCGTGCCCTGGGCGATGATGACGTCAGCACCCGCCGCCACATGACGTTCGGCGTGTACCCGGGTACCGGCCAGAGCTGCCACCTTCACCCCTGCCTCCCGGCAGCGCTGGACCATTTCAGAAGGCGGAGGTCCGAGGGCATTGGCAACCAGCGAGGGTCGGTGAGCCAGGGCGATGTCGAGTTGTTGGCTTGCCCGGTTGGCCGAGAATGGGGCCTCTCCCGGACGTATGGCCCAGCCCGCCGCGTCGGGGTCCTCGGGGACCTGGTAGCGCTCCATCAGGTCGTCGAGGAACTCTTGGTGAGCACCCGGGATGGCGGCCACCAGGTCGGCGACGTCCAGTCCTCCCTCCTCAGAGCCTGCGTACCGTGCTGGCACGATGAGATCCACGCCGTAGGGGCGGTCACCGATCTCGGCCTCGATCCAAGCCAGGTCGGTCTCCAGCCCGCTGTCGCTGTGGCCGACGGCACCCAGCACCCCAAGTCCGCCGGCCTTTGATACAGCTGCCACCACATCACGACAGTGGGTGAAGGCGAGGATCGGGAACTCGATCCCGAACATTTCGGTGATCGGTGTCTGCATGGGGCTCCTCGGTTCAGAAGGCCACTAGTCCGTCGGGGTCTATTTCAGCTGTTTGGCCGACGTGCTCCTCGTCGACCATCGCTACGAGGCTGGCACGCTCGGTGCTTCCACCCCACACCCGGGCCCCCTCGTCGGTTAGGAGGGCTACCAGGGCACGCTCCGGCCGGCCATTTCGGTCATAGATAACCGTGTAGCCGTCGATGGTTCCCTTGCCTGTGAAGGCCGGATCCGGCACCCGGACTGGAAGTTCCTCCACCTCGGATTGGAGGTCCTCGCTCCGGTACCCGGCTATCGGGGGCTCCGAGCCGTATACGCCGAAAGCATGCTTGCCGAAATACCCGCCGTTGGCGTAGATCAATCCCATCCCGGGTAGTTCTCTCAGCCTCTCCACCATGGCAGCAAGGCTCTGGCCCACCGAGTTGGAGTGGGGGCCACCAGCAAAGGTCAGTCCACCGGTCACGGTTAGGGGCCGATCTCCGTCAAGGTCGATACCCAACTCGGTCGAGCACACCTGTACTGACGCCGGGAAACACGCGTAGAGATCCAGGTGGTCGACGTCGTCGACTCCTAGGTCTGCAAGGGCAAGGGCCCGGTGGCCAGCGACCCTGGCACCTGGGGACCGATGCAGGTCCCAACGCATACTGGGCGACGGCGGGTCCTCCGCACGTGTTCCCACCTGAGGGAAAATCCAGCGGTCCCGGGGAATTCCCAGAGCTTCGGCCCGGGCAACCGACAGGATCAAGACTGCTGAGGCCTGATCCACGCTGTTGTTGGCCATCATGGCTCGGGTGTACGGGGTGGCGACCATGCGATTGCCATCGATTGGTGTGGTGATCTCGTCAGGGGTCATCGGCGTGCGGACCGCAGCATGGGGGTTTTCCACGGCTACGGCGTTGAAGCGGGACCACAACTCGCCGACCCTTTGTCTGTGTTCAGACACTGATTCGCGCCGGGAGTATCGGATCGCCGTCTCGACAACGGGGTAGAAAACCCCGGGGGCCACAACACCACGGTTCACTTCATGGTCGGTGGCCATTGGCAGCATGCCCGCATACTTCTCGGCCGGCGGCAGAGATTCGTCTACGTCTCGGCGGAAGTCCACGCCCATCCTTCGGGCCCGTCGGCGCGACCGATAGGACTCGCCGCCGACCATGGCCGCTGCCTCTATGCCTCCGCCGGCGATCTGGGTGGCCAGGTGGTCCAGCAGACACTGGGGCGAGGTCCCGGACAGCCCGGTGAGCAGGGTAGAGGCAATGCTGGCGCCAGCCTGGTCGGCTACTTGTCGTCCAGGGTCGGTATAACTCCAGATGCCACCGACCACGCCGACTACTTCGAGGCCGGCGATGCAGCCGGGGCTGCCTGCGTCGACTGCCGCGCTACGCAGGGCGTCGACCATTAACTCGATAGGGGTCCGGGCGACCGCTGGGTCACTTACCCGGTCGGTGACCTGGGCAACACCCACGATCACCGGGGCCCGGGGGTCGAGGGACATGGTCCAATCATCGCCCGTCCGTGACGACCTGTCTCACCGGGTCGCCCAGCCGCCATCGAAGACTGACGCCTACAATCGTCGGCATGCCATACCAGGCGCCCGAATACCACCCGGCCTTCGAGGAGTACTGCGAGACGATCTTCGAACTCGCCGAGGATGATCTAGAAGTGATCCAGGCTCGGATCGCCGAACGGCTCGAGGTCAGCCGTCCGGCCGTCTCCGAGATGATCAAGCGCATGGAGAAGGAAGGCCTAGTCACCAGCGACGCGGAGGGGATTTCGCTGACCGCTGATGGTCGGGACCTGGCTTCCTCGGTGGTCCGTCGGCACCGCCTGGCCGAGCGGTTCCTAACCGATGTCCTGGGCCTGACGTGGACCGAAGCCCACCATGAGGCCGGCAAGTGGGAGCACGTCATCTCTCCGTCCGTAGAGGACGCCCTGAACCGCCTTCTAGGGAGTCCGACGACCTGCCCCCATGGAAATCCCATCCCCGGAAGTTCCTACCGGGAGCCTGACACCCGCCACCTAGCCGATGTCGCCGTGGGTGAGTCCTTTACGGTGAACCGCATTCCCGAAGAGTTGGAGTTCGCTGACGGTCTGCTGCAGTTCTTGGAGGACTCCAGCCTGATGCCCGGTGAGATGGGTCGGGTGAGGTCGGCTGATGAGGGAACGATCACCGTGGAGATCGCTGGCCGACGAGTGGACGTCGGGTCCTTCGCCGCCGACCGCATCCTGGTCACAACACGTTGACGCCCCGTCCGGTCGGGCGGTCTTAACGCAGGTGCTCGCTTCGGCGTATGACGAGCAACCAAGTCATGGTGGCGCTGATGGCCAGCAGGACCAGTGCCAAGACGGCCATCTCGGGGAGAAACAGCGCCTCGTAGGTGTTCCAGATCTGGGTGGCCAGAGTCCGAAAGCCGATCGGTGAGGCCAGCAGCGTGGCCGGTAACTCCTTCATGGTGGACAGCATGACCAATCCAGCGCCGGCGGCCAGGCCGGGTGCCATGAGCGGAAGTTCGACGGTGGCTAGCCGACGTAGTCGGCCAGCACCCAGTAGGCGGGCCGCGTCCTCCATGCGGAGGGGGACGGCTTCGACGGCCACCTGGGTCGTCCGGACGGCCTGGGCCCCGAAGTGCACCACGTAGGCGAATACCAGCACGGGCATCGAGCCGATTAGGAACTCGAATGGCGAAGCGTGCAGAGTCCAAAAGACCATGGACAGGGCGACCACCAGGCCCGGGATGGCGAAACCTGCTACCACCACGGCGTTGACCACGCCACCCACACGGGAGCGGTGGCGAGCTAGGAGGTACGCCACGGGAAGGACTACGGCCACGGCCACCACGGCCGTCACCGTGCTCACCCAGATGGTGTTCCACGTCGGCGCTACCACGTCGTCCCAGTCCAGTCGGAGCCCGGCGGCGCCGCGACGGGATCTGAACCATCCGAAGAGGCCCCAGTCGGCTAGCGACACGGCGGGAGCCACCAAGGCCAGTCCAACGACGACGGCCGTGGCCGCGGTGCAGGCCGCTTTCCACCGGCCCAGGGGAACGACGAGAGACTGGCGGTCGCCGATAGCACTGACCCGAGCACCCCTGCGGGTTCCGGAACGGGCCACCGTGCGCTCGGCGGCCACGACCAGAAGGGCCAGGACCAAGAGGAGCAGGGCCAGAGCGAACGACCTGTCCCGGTCGAAGAGGCGGGTGCGGAAGATGGTCTGGGTGAGAGTCTCGAACCGCATGAGGTGTACAGCGCCGAAATCGCTGAGGGTGTAGAGAAACACCAGTAGCGAGCCGGCGGCAATTGATGGCCCCACCTGAGGGAGGACGACGCGGAGAAATACCCGGCGGGGTCCGTCGCCAAGTAGGCGGGCGTTCTCCTCGAAGGCGGTGGAGAGGGTGGTCAGCCGGGCCGCCACCGGAAGGTACACGTAGGGGTAGGTAAAGAGGGTGAGGACCAGCCACGACCCAACCAGGCCGTGGAGGCGAATAGTTAGCTCAATGCCGAATACTCCAGCCAAGTCATGGACCACGCCGCCGGGAGTAAGACCGGAGATAAATGCCGCGGCACCTACGAAGCTGGGGTAAACGAGCGGCAGGGGGACGACGACTCGCCAGAGGCGGCGCAACGGCAGGTCCGTCCGGGTGGTTAGCCAGGCCAGCCCGGTGCCCAGTAGAGCGGTTGAGACAGAGACTAGAGCGGCCAGTTGAACGGTCCGCCAGAGGGGATCAAGGGTCTGGCGGGATCCGAGGAGAGCCAGCGGAGATTCCGAACCGCCGGCCGCTCGCCAAGCCACATACCCGCCGGGAAGGGCGAACAAGGCGGCAATGAGGATCGCCGTCCCCAGAAGTGGTTTCGGGGGCCGCCCGACGCCCGCCCGGTGTCGAGCAGCCCCTGTTCGTGGAACCTTGGTGATGTCCGTCATCCCGGCTGCTCCGCCCAGCGGAGGCCTCGTCGGCGGTTAGTCACCGTGGCCCCCCTGGTTCACTGGTCGAGTACGCCGCTCGCCTCGATGATCTCGATCGTGCGAGTGAACTCGGCAGCTATGTCGTCGATGTCGACGGCGCCTATCCGGTCGACGGGAGCCGGTGGCAAGACGTCAGCCGGAGCCACGCCGAGGGCCAGTGGGTATTCGTAGACGCTGTCGGTCAAGTACCGCTGCTGTTCGTCGCTGAGCAGGTGGGTGAGCAGGCGATTGGCGGCATCCTGTTCGTTGCTCTCATTCAGTACAGCTGCCGTAGCGATGATCATCAGACCACCGTCATCCCCGGGGGCGAAACCGTGGTTGGCCGACCGCTGGGCGTCCCCGTTCGCGGCCACCTTCTGGAAGTTGTAGTAGTGGTTCACGAGCCCAAACTGGATCTCGTTGCGGCCCACAGCTTCCACGATGGCACCGTTCTTCGGGTAGAAGCGGGACCCGTTAGCCACCATGTCGTTCAGCCATCCGGTGGCAACGTTGTCACCGTTGCGGAGCCGGAACAGCGTGAACCAGTCCTGGAATGAGGAGTTGCTGCCTGGTACGGCAACTCTGCCTGCGTACTCAGGGCCGGTCAGGTCGAAGACCGAGCCGGGAAGGTCTCCGGTCGCCACCTCGTCCACGTTGTAGACAAGAACCCTTCCTCTCCCGGCGAACCCAACCCAGGTGCCGGTGGGAGATCGATCAGTAGTCGCCACGCGGTCCAATACGTCGTCGTCCAGTTTTGCCAACATGCCTAGATCATCTAGATACCCAGCGGGACCGGGGCTTCGGGACAAGAACACATCAGCCGGGGTCTTGGTTCCTTCCTCAGATAGGAGAAGAGCCAGGTCATTCGACGAGCCGTAGCGAACGTCTAGGGCGATGCCCGTGTCTGCGGTGAATGCCTCGAAGATCGGGCCTACCAATTTCTCACTTCGACCCGAGTAAACGGTCAACGACTCGGGATCGTCGCTCCCGCATGCTGTGAGCATTGCGGTGAGCCCAAGAACTAATAGGAGGGCGGCCGCTATGCGGCTTGGTTGTCTTGGGGTTCGCTGGTCCATGGGTAAGATCCCGCCTTTTGGCTCGATGTGTAAAGGTTCCCTAACAGATTGTGAGGGGAACCTAACAAGAGCAATTCGGGAATCAAACGTCGAGAGCTACCGCTCCAGGGCCGACATATGTCACATCCACCTGGTCCCCACGCTGGAATGCCACGTCGGGCTCAGTGCGCGCCTGGATGAATATGCCGTCGTGGAGCCGGACCAGGACCATTGCGTCGTGGCCGTAGTACTCCACCAGCTCGACGGTGCCGTCTCCACCGCTGGCCACCCGGATGTCCTCGGGCCGCAGCAGCAGCTCGGCTGGCCCGTCCACGTCACGTGACACCGGCACGTCACCCACTGGGGTCGCACAGATTCCGACGGCCGAGGGCACCGGGAGAAGGTTGGCGTCGCCTACGAAGCGGGCCACCCACCGGTCCACCGGGTGGCGGTATAACTCGTCGGGGGTTCCCACCTGGGCCAGGCGGCCGTCGTTGAGTACGGCCACTCGGTCGCCGAGGACGAACGCCTCTTCCTGATCATGGGTGACAAAGACCGTAGTGATGCCTAACTCCACCAGGAGGCGGTAGATCTCGCCCCGAACCTGGACCCGAAGGGAGGAGTCCAGGCCAGAGAACGGTTCGTCCAGGAGCAGTACGCCGGGGCGTGGAGCCAGGGCACGGGCTAGGGCAACCCTCTGCTGCTGACCCCCGGACAGCGATCCGGGCATCCGCCGGTCCAGGCCGGTCAATCCGACCATCTCCAGGGCCTCGACCACCCGGTCGGAGCGGCGCTCTGACCGCGGGAGGCCGTAGGCCACGTTCTGGCCCACGTTGAGGTGGGGGAACAGGGCGCCGTCCTGGAACACCATTCCGATTCGCCGCCGTTCTGGCGGGACGAATGTCTGGTCGTCGCTGAGGACCCGGTTGCCGAGGAGGACCGTTCCGGTCCGCTGGCGTTCCAGCCCGGCGATGGTCCGCAGGAGGGTGGTCTTGCCACAGCCGCTGGGTCCGAGGAGCGCTACCACCTCACCGGCCGCCACCTCGAGCGAGACGTCGTCGAGGACCGTTGGCCCGTCATAGGCCACCGAGAGGTCGGCCACCGTGAGGCCCTCGGCTGTGGCCCGGGGGACAGCCGTCCGCTTGTTCAGCATGCCTAACAGGCTAGGTCGGGTCGGACCACAGCCCACAGGCGGGATCGTCCAGCACGGTGTCTTCGGCTGGCTACCGTGCGAACGTGACTGGGGTTGACATCGGCTGGTGGGGGCTGGCGGCGTCGATTGTCCCGATGGTTGTCGTGGCCGGCATCTCGTTGCGGCGTCGCCTCGGCCTAGAACGCTCGCTGGCCGAGGCCACGGTGCGGGCTGTTGCCCAACTGGTGCTCGCTGGATGGGCCCTCACTCTCCTGCTGGACGGCGACACGCCGATGGTCTGGGCGTGGGCCTGGGTGGTGGCAATGGTCCCGGTGGCAGGCGACGCCGCCCGAAGGCGGGAACCCCGTCTGGCCGGCCTGGGGTGGATGACTGCTGTGGGCGCCTCCCTGGGCCTCGGCGTTTCGCTGGCCACCGTGTTCGCCCTAGGGATCTTGCCCCTGGAGGCCCGGGTGCTGGTCCCGGTGTCAGGGATGGTGGTCGGCAACTCGCTGAAGGTTGTGGTCGTAGCGGCTACCCGGTTGGTCGACGGCCTTCGGGACCGGGTCGGAGAGGTGGAGGCACTGCTGGCCTTGGGGTTCCGGCCAGCGTGGGCCGTGCGCGACGTTGCCTCCGACGCCCTTCGCTTGGCCCTCCTCCCCCAGATCGAGACCACCCGGTCGGTGGGTGTGGTGTTCCTGCCCGGCGCCCTGACCGGTCTGATCCTGGCTGGTGTCGATCCGATCCAAGCGGCCCTGGTTCAGGCGGCACTCCTGTTCCTGATCCTGGGCACGGCCGCCGTGACCGGCCTGGTTGTGGTGTTCTTCGGGGTGCGGGTCTTCCTCACCGACGATCAGCGGCTGGTTCCGCCGACCGTTTGAGCCCGACGGTCAGGAACCGGGCCTTCGCACCCACGGGTCGCCGTCGGCCTCCACTGAGGCCAGCAGCTCGAGTGTCGTGGTGACCGGTAGCCCGATGACGTTTTCCCTGCTCCCTACCAACGCGACCACGAAGTCGGCCCCTCCGCCCTGGAGCCCGTAGCCCCCGGCCTTGTCGAGCGGTTCGCCGGAGGCCACGTAGGACTCCACCTCGGTCTCGGACAGTGTCCGCCACACCACCTTGGTGGACACGGTGGTGGACGCCCGCCCGGACGGACCGACTACCGCCACTCCGGTCACCACGTGGTGGGTCCGCCCCGAGAGGCGCCGGAGCATGGTGGCCGCCCGCTCCGGGGTCCCGGGCTTGCCCAGCGCCTCGCCGTCCAGTACGACCACCGTGTCAGCGGCCACCACTCGCTCCCCGGGCCCGGCTACCGCATCCCGCTTGGCACACGCCAGGCGCTCCACGAGGGCTGCTGGGTCCTCGCTCGGTCGTGGCGTCTCGTCCACCTCGGCCACCCGGACCTCGGGTTCGATTCCGAGGTCACGGAGCAGGGTTAGACGACGCGGCGAGGCTGACGCCAGAACGAGCCGGTCGGAAACCATGGACGGACGGTCGGAGGTGGTCAGCCGCCGGAGACCAGAACCTCAGCCTCGGCTGATGGGGGCGTGGCGTCATCCAGGTCGTCCAGCCAGCCCTCAGGGAGAACCACGGGCCGGGGTCCGTTTCGGTGGCTCCGGGGCGTGCGCAGCGAGTTTGGGTCCAGGGCCATGTCCGGATCCAGGTCGTTCAGCAGGTCGGCCAGCAACCCGTCTAGGTGGTCGAGGTCGGTGATGGACTGGAGTTGGCTTCGAGCCGCTGGCCCGGTGGCGTAGCCCTTCAGGTACCAGGTGGTGTGCTTGCGGAAGTCTCGGATGCCGTGTGGTCCGGCCCAAGCCACGAGCAGTCGGGCGTGTCGGGCCATGGTTGTCGTTACCTGGCGCAACGATGGGGGAGGACCCGGCTCGCGGCCGCCAGACGACGAGTCAGTTCCGAACACGGAGGCCAGGTCGCCGAATAGCCACGGTCGGCCCAGGCAGCCCCTCCCCACCACCACGCCGTCGCAGCCAGTGACGCGCATCAGGCGCAGAGCGTCCCACGGCTCCCACACGTCGCCATTCCCGAAGACCGGGATGGTGGCTACCGCGGCCTTCAGGTCGGCCACCGCCGTCCAGTCGGCCTCCCCGGAGTACAACTGCTCGGCTGTCCGGGCGTGGAGCGACACGGCCGACGCCCCCACGGCCTCAGCGATCCGGCCTGCCTCGAGGAACGTCAGGTGGTCGTCGTCGGTTCCCTTCCGGAACTTCACGGTAACTGGGACGTCCCCCGAACGTTCGACGGCAGCCCGGACGATGGCTTCGAACAGGCGCGGCTTCAACGGGATGGCCGCTCCACCGCCCCGCCGGGTCACCTTGGGCATGGGACAGCCGAAGTTCATGTCGACGTGGTCAACCCGTCCCTCGCCGACCAGCATGTCCACAGCCCGGCCGATGCTGTCCGGCTCGGTTCCGTATAGCTGGATGCTCCGAGGCGACTCCTCGGGGGCGAAGTGGGCCAGGCGGGTTGTCTTGAGGTGGCCGTCGACCAGGCCCCGGGCGGTGACCATCTCGCTGACGTACAGGCCGGCACCGAACTCTCGGCACATGGTGCGAAACGGGGCGTTGGTGACCCCGGCCATCGGTGCCAGGACCACGGGCGGCCACACCTCTAGCGGACCGATGCGGGGCACAGCGAACTCGCCGGGAGTGGCCAGCTGGACGTCCCTGTTCACCTCGCTGCGCAGGCCCATGGGTTCAAGGCTACGGGCCGACCGGCGGTAGCCCGGTCGCGGGTTCACTGAGCCAGCCGGAAGCCCTGGTGGTCAGTGGTGCTGTCCGGGGTGGTGCCCGATCGGGCGGCCGGTCGGTAGCGGTGGCAGTAGCTGTCGTGACAGAGGTACGAGCCGCCTTTGACCACTCGGTCGACTCCCAATGGCGGCCCGACTGGGTCCTGGACCGGCGTCCCCGCCCCATGGTCGGTGCCGAACCAGTCGGCCGTCCACTCCCACACGTTTCCAGAACAGTTGTAAAGGCCGAAGCCGTTGGGTTCAAAGGCGTCCACCGGGCAGGTTCCGGCCCAGCCATCCTCCGCGCTGTCCTCTGTCGGAAATGTTCCGGTGAAGATGTTGAACCGGTGTCGGTCGGGGCCGTCGGGCTGGGTCTCGTCACCCCACGGCAGGCGTTTCTGGTCCAGCCCGCCTCGGGCCGCGTACTCCCATTCGGCTTCCGTGGGAAGCCGGCCCCCGGCCCAGCCAGCGAACGCCTCGGCATCGAACCACGACACGTGGACCACCGGATGGTTTGACCAGTTGACGGGGTCGTCCTGCGGACCGTTGGGATGCCGCCAGTCGGCCCCGAACACCTGACGCCACCACTCGGCCCCCACCACGCCCCGTGTGGGCTCGAAGTCGTCGGGTAGGTGCCCGGCGAACACGAATGACCATCCCGCTCGTTCGCTGGTCGTGACGTGGCCGGTGGCTTCCACGAAGGCGCCGAACTCGGCCGTGGTCACCGTGGTGGCCGAGATAGCGAACGGTGACAGTCGTACCTCGCGCACCGGGTCCTCGCCATCGGACGGGTACCCGCCGTCCTCGTTCCCCATGCGGAACGCACCACCCGGCAGGTCAACCATGCGGGCCAGGGGATCAGTGTTCATTGGTGTTCCGGTCAGAGGCCGGCCAAGAACCGGCACACGGCCGCCGCGCATTCGGTCGGCGCCTTTACGTGGACCATGTGGCCCATGTCGGGAACGATCACTGTTTCTCGCACGTTTAGGTCCCGTTCGAACAGGCTGGCCGAAGCGGCGAAGCGCACGTCGTGTTCCCCGAGCAGCACCAGGACCGGAACCTCGATGTCGGCCAGGTGGTCGATGACGTGGGCATCGGTGTGCATCGAGAGCTCATCGGTTCCGACCGGGAGATCCAGCTTCTCCATGGAGGCCCGAACCGAGGCGTTCCACTGGTCTCGGGCCTCCGCCTTCCGAAACCCCGGTCCGGTGGCCACCAGCACCAAGCCAGCTACGTCGTCCGGGTGGTCCACGGCGTGGGCTAGCGACAGGTACCCCCCGAGGCTGTGGCCCATGAGCACGGCCGGTCGGCCGGCATGGTCCAGTACGGCAGTCAGGTCGCCCAGGGCGTGGGCCCGGGTGTACTCCCCGGGAGCCGGGGCCTCACTGTCGCCGTGTCCTCGGAGATCCCAAGTGGTCACCGAGTGGGTTGCGGCTAGGTCGTCAACCATCGGTGACCAGACGCGGCGGTCATTGGCCCATCCCGTGGTGGCTACCACCGGGTGTCCGGTCGGCCCGTCAGGACCACGGGTTTCACTTGCTAGGGCGGTACCACCCGCCCCGACCAGCATCACCGGGCTACTCACCGGAGGGTCCGGAAGAACTCGCGGATGTCGGCCACGAACTCTTTGGGCCGTTCCATGGCGGCGAAGTGCCCTCCCCGGTCGTGTTCCCGCCAGAAGGTGATGTTGCGGTCGGCCTCCACCCACCGACGACGTCCTACCATCAACTCCTCCGGGAAGGCGGAGACTCCGAAGGGAACTTCGGTATTCGGTGGTGGGAGACGCCCCTCGGTCAGGTCCCGGCGGAACTCCAGATAGAAGCGGGCTGACGAGGTGATGGTTCCGGTGTACCAGTAGGTACTTACGTTGGCCAGCAGGTCGTCGCGGTCTACGACGTCGAGGGGATCACCGTCGTGGTCGGTCCAACCGTGAAACTTCTCGCCGATCCACGACAGCAGCCCAGCCGGCGAGTCGTGGAGGCCAACCCCCAGGGTGTGGGGGCGGGTCTCTTGGATACGGAAGTAGCCGTTGTCCTCGGCCTGGTACCAGGCGGATCGGTCGAGGTGTTGCTGCTCGACGGGGGTGATGTCGTCGAGGTCGCCGTCGCGACCCCTCGGGAAGGCGGCGAGCATGTTGAGGTGGCAGCCGACCACGTGGTCGGGATCGTGGCCGGCGATGTGTTGAGACACCAATGATCCCCAGTCACCGCCCTGCACGCCGTAACGGTCGTAGCCGAGGCGGTCAGCCAGCAGGGCGAAGGCCCGTCCCGTCCGGTCAGGCCCCCAGCCCGGGTCAGCCGTCGGGCCGGACCAGGCGTAACCGGGAAGCGACGGGGCGATCACGTGAAAGGCGTCTCCCGGTTCGCCTCCGTGGGCGGCCGGGTCGGTCAGTGGGCCCAACACCTGCAGGAACTCCACGATCGACCCCGGCCACCCGTGGGAGATGAGTAGGGGGAGGGCGTCGGGTTCTGGGGACCGCTGGTGGATGGCGTGGATCCGCTGGCCGTCGATAGTCGTAATGATCTGGTCGAAGGAGTTGATGCGGGCCTCGGCGTATCGCCAGTCGAAGCCGTCGGCCCAGTAGTCGGCCAGCTTCCGAAGCCACTCCAGGTCGCAGCCGTCATCCCACCCCGTGTCAGCGACCTGGTCAGGCCACCGGGTGTCGGCCAGGCGTCGTCGCAGGTCGAAGACAGCCTCGTCGGAGACTTCCACGGTGAACTGTTCGAAGAGATCTGCGTCGGCCATCGTGCTCCTGGAGTCAGGCCCCGCTCCCGGGGTGCCGGTCGACCGTACCCGTGGTGCTGGCGGGTCGGGAAGCCGGCTCGGTGGTGGGGCTACGGTCGCCAGCATGGAATTGGTCGGGGCACGGGTATTGGTGACCGGTGGATCGAAGGGGATCGGGGCCGCGCTGGCCCGGGCCTACGCGGCGGCGGGTGCCCACGTGGTGGTGGCCGCCCGGGCCTCCGATGAGCTTCGCGCCGTGGCGGCCGAGGTAGGTGGGCACGCTGTAGTCGTCGACCTGACCGACGTTGGCGCTGTCGAGGCCCTGGTCCCAGTCGTGGAGGCTGACCACGGGCCGATCGACGTGCTGGTGAACAACGCTGGGATGGAGACCACCGATATGGCGGCTGTGATCGACCCCGCTGTTGTTCGGGCCGCCACGCGGTTGAACTTGGAGGCACCTATGGTGCTGACCCGATACGTCCTGCCCGGGATGCTGGCCCGGGGACGCGGGCACCTGGTGTTCCTGTCCTCGATTGCCGGCACGGCGGGGTTTCCGACCATGGCCACCTACTCCGCCACCAAGGCTGGGGTGTCCAACTTCGTGCGGTCATTGCGGTTGGAGCTGAAGGCCACGCCAATCGGGACGACCACGGTGGCGCCTGGGCCGGTGGCCACCCGTATGTGGGACGCCGTGGAGGCCAACTCGCCCAGCGGACAAAAGGTGCTGGCCCGGATGAACCTGGTTCGCATGCTGCCTGTCGCCGATCCGGACCGCTTGGCCCGCCGGGTCGTACGGGCCACCGGTTGCGGGTCGCGCCATGTCCGGACGCCGCGGCGCCTGATGGGAAATTTCTTGCTCGCCGAGGCGGCACAGCGTCTGACCGAGGGCTTGCTGATTGGGGTGCGCCTGGACCCCTCCGACACCCGTCCCGGTACCCGGTAGCTCTGCTGCCGGGCGCTACGCGTGCTCGGCTAGTTCTCGGAGCCGTCCCAGTACGGCGGCCGGCTGGCCGCCGATGGGCGTCACGTTCAGCGACGTCACGCCGGCCTCCCGGTAGGCGGCCAGCCTGTCGATCACGTAGGCCTCGTCACCGCACAGCGATGTGTTCTCGACCAACTCGGCGGGCAGCAAATCAGCCGCCTCCTCCTTTCGACCGTCCAGGTAGGCATCCTGGACGGCTACCGCTTCGTCGACGAATCCGTAGGCCTTGCAGACGTCGTTGTAGAAGTTCTTTCCCCGGGCACCCATGCCGCCGATGTAGAGGGCAGCCCCTGGGCGGGCCAGGTCGCGGTATTGCGTCGCGTCGTCGCCGATGGCCACGAGGCCGCCCGCCACCACGTCCAGCTCTCCGAGGGAGGGGTCCCGGCGGTCCAAGCCGGCGGCCACGGCGTCACCCCAGACCAGGTCCATGCGCTCCGGGTATACGAGGAAGGGCAGCCAGCCGTCACAGGTGGCAGCCGTCTCCTCGACGCTCTTCGGGCCGAGGGCGGCGATGTAGATCGGGATATCGGCTCGCTTCAGGTGGTTGATGATCTTCAGCGGCTTCCCTAGGCCGGTGCCCTGGTCAGCTGGGAGGGGCAGGGTGAAGACGTCTCCATCGTGGACTAGGCGTTCCCGGCGCCAGGCGGCCCGGCAGATCTGGACAATCTCTCGGGTGCGGGTCAGCGGCTTGGCGTACGGGACACCGTGGAACCCCTCGATGACCTGCGGGCCAGAGGCGCCTAGGCCTAGGACAAATCGACCATCCGACAGGGCATCCAGGCCGGCCGCCGTCTGGGCCAGGAGGGCCGGGGTACGGCTGTACGTGTTAAGGATACCGCTGCCCAATTCGACAGTGGATGTGCTGGCCGCCAGATAGCCCAGCAGGCTTACCGCGTCGAAGCCGTAGGCCTCGGGTATCCAGATCCGGTCGACTCCGGCCGCCTCCAACTCCCTGGCCTGGGTGGCGGCTGTCTGAGGGTCGGTGGCGTAGTTGAGGGAGGTCGAGATGCGCATGGCCCGATCTTCGCATCCCCATCGGACCCGGGCCCCAGCCGGAGGGGAGGGGCTAGCGGTGAGGACACGCGGTGCACCGCGGCGGCTGTCAGGAACAACAGTACGGTCCTGACCACCATGGCCAGGCGGTAGCCATCGGCGAAGCTGAGCGGGCTGTCTCGGCCGGTCCTGACCGGACAGCCTCCGGGGCTTGCTAGGCAAGGTGGAGGGCGAAGTTTCCCCGCGAGCGGTTCCCCACGGGCTCGCCGAAGGACTCCACGCTTGAGGGGACGAGTCTCTGGTCACCCGTCACACGGCATCCGGGACCTGACGGACCGTCACCTACCATCAGTCCATGAACCCGGTGCGCCCCGGACCGACCCCCCTGGTTGATGGCTTCGAGCCGGCCTCACGGGCGGACTGGACCGCCCTAGCCGAGGCCGGCCTGCGGGGCCGTACCGTCGATGACCTAGCCATGGTTACAGCAGACGGGATCCGCATCGCCCCGGTGTACGGACCCGAAGACGGACAGCCGGCCGGTCTGCCCGGGGCAGCGCCGTTCACCCGAGGAGCCACGTCCACCGGGGCTACGCCCGACGGATGGGACGTACGAGCCCTGGTCGTAGACGAGGGTCCGGAAGACGCCAACCGGACGGTGTTGGACGAGCTGGAACGGGGTTCCACCTCGGTGCTGCTGGACCCTCAGGCCATCGGCATCGCTGGTCCAGCCGACCTAGCCGCCGTACTGAACGGCGTGTACCTGGACATGACGACCGTGGCCCTGGCGCCCGGGCCGGCAACAAACGAGGTGGCCGGCTGGCTTCTTGATCTCTGGGAGGCGAGCGGCGTTGCCGAGGCCGAACGGCGAGGCCACCTGGGCCTTGACCCCCTCGGGGTGGCCGCACGCTACGGCGGACCGCCGACGATTGACGCCGCTGCCCTGGACCTCGTGGCCCGGGCCCGACCGCTGCCTGGGGTCCGGGCGATGGAAGTCGACGCGACCCCTTACGCCGACGCTGGGACCAGCGACGTCGGCCAGCTGGCCTCCGCCCTGTCCACCGGAGTGGCCTACCTACGGGCCCTCGTCGACCACGGGATCGGCGTATCCGACGCCCTAGCAACCCTTTCGGTCACCCTCCCGGCCGACGCCGACCAGTTCCTTACCGTGGCCCGGTTCCGGGCCTTCCGCCGCGTGTGGGCTCGAATGGCCGAGGCCTGTGGAGCTGACCCGGCGGAGGGCGCCGCTTACCAACATGCCCTCACCTCGGCCGCCATGCTCAGCCGTCGCGACCCGTGGGTGAACATGCTGCGGTCCACAGTGGCTGCCTTCGCCGCCGGAATTGGCGGTGCCCGGTCAGTGACCGTGCGCCCTTTCGACAGTGCGTTGGGGCGGCCGGACGAGTTCGGCCGACGCACGGCTCGAAACCTGCAGCTCCTGCTCCTCGAGGAGAGCAGACTTTCCGCCGTCATCGACCCGGCCGGCGGTTCGTGGTACGTGGAGGACCTGACCAGCCGGCTAGCCGCCGCGACCTGGGAACGGTTTCGGGACCTAGAGGCCGAGGGAGGTATGGCCACCGCGCTGGCCTCAGGCCGGGCGACCGCCGAGGCGGAGGCCGACTGGGCCCGACGGTACGAACGTCTAGCGACCCGGGCCGATCCCCTTACCGGGGTGTCCGAGTTCCCCGACCTTAACGAGGCGGCCGTGCGGCGGCCGCCGGGCCCTCCACCGGCGGAGGGCCCGCTGCCCCTTCGTCGGTCGGCTTCGGCGTTCGAGGCGTTGCGTGACGCCGCCGACGAGGCCGCCGATCAGCCGACCGTGCGGATCATCGCCCTGGGTCCCCTAGACGAGCATGCCGATCGGGCCACCTTCGCCCGCAACCTGTTCGCGGTGGCTGGGATTCGTGCCGTCGACGGTGACCTCGACAGCCTCGACTCAGACGGTCCCGCAGTGCTGTGCGGGTCCGACGACCGATACGCCGCAGAGGCTGCCCGGGCGGCATCCTCCCTGAAGGCCTCCGGTGCCGGATGGGTGGTGCTGGTCGGCAAGCCGGGTGACGACGAGGCGGCCTGGCAAGCTGCTGGTATCGACGAGTTCCTCCACCCGGGAATTGACGTGGTCGAGGTGCTGGGTAGGGCCCTGGACTGGTGCGGGGTGGAGCGATGAATGCCATCCCCGACTTCAGCACTGTGGAACTGGGAGACAGCCCAGCTCCGAACGACCTGGACGCCTGGGCCGACCGGGTGGCAGCCGAGACTGGGCGGGGTCCCGAGCTACTGGTCCGTCAGACACCCGAGCAGATCGACGTCCCTGCCCTCTCCACGGAGGCTGACGTGGCGGGTTTGGACACCCTTGACGGATGGCCGGGGATCGCGCCGTATCTCCGCGGGCCGTACCCAACTATGTACGCCAGCCAGCCGTGGACCATCCGCCAGTACGCCGGGTACTCCACGGCCGAGGAAAGCAATGCCTTCTACCGGCGCAACCTGGCCGCCGGCCAGCGGGGCCTCAGCGTGGCCTTCGACCTGGCCACCCACCGGGGCTACGACAGCGACCACCCGCGGGTGGCCGGCGACGTCGGGATGGCAGGGGTGTCCATCGACTCCATCCTCGACATGCGCACGCTCTTTGAGGGGATCCCGCTGGACCGGATGAGTGTCTCCATGACCATGAATGGGGCCGTCCTGCCCGTCCTGGCCCTCTACATCGTGGCCGCCGAGGAGCAGGGGGTTGCGCCGTCGCAACTGTCGGGAACCATCCAAAACGACATTCTCAAGGAGTTCATGGTCCGGAACACGTACATCTACCCGCCCGCCCCGTCCATGCGGATCATCTCGGACATTTTCGCCTACACCAGTGCCGAGATGCCGCGTTTCAACTCAATCTCCGTCTCCGGCTACCACATGCAAGAGGCAGGGGCTACGGCCGACCTGGAACTGGCCTACACGTTGGCCGACGGGGTGGAGTACGTGCGAGCCGGTGTGGCTGCAGGGCTGGACGTCGACGCCTTCGCCCCGCGCCTTAGTTTCTTCTGGGCTATCGGCATGGACTTCTTTATGGAGGTAGCCAAACTGCGGGCTGCCCGGCTGCTGTGGGCAGACCTCATGAAGCAGTTCGAGCCGCGGGACCCCCGGTCGTCGTCGCTACGTACCCATTCTCAGACGTCGGGCTGGAGCCTCACCGCCCAGGACGTCTACAACAACGTGGTCCGCACCTGCGTGGAGGCCATGGCGGCCACCCAGGGCCACACCCAGTCGCTACACACCAACGCCTTGGACGAGGCGCTGGCCCTTCCGACCGACTTTTCGGCCCGCATCGCTCGGAACACCCAGCTGTTCCTCCAGCAGGAGAGCGGTACGTGTCGGGTAGCCGATCCGTGGGCCGGCAGTTACCACGTGGAGCGACTCACCCACGACCTGGCGGTCAGAGCCCAGGAGCACCTGGTCGAGGTGGAAGAGATCGGCGGGATGGCCCAGGCCATCGAGGCCGGCATCCCCAAGTTGCGGATCGAGGAGGCGGCGGCTCGCACCCAGGCTTGGATCGACTCCGGACGCCAATCGGTCATCGGGGTGAACTGCTACCGACCGGAGTGCCAGGACGAGGTCGAGGTGCGCCGGGTGGACAACGCCCGGGTCCTGGCCGACCAGGTGGCCAAGCTGGAGCGGCTCCGCGCCGAGCGTGACCCCGCAGCCTGTTCCGCGGCGCTGGACGCCCTGACCCGGGGTGCTGCAGACGTCCGAGCCAACCTGTTAGCTCTGGCCGTCGACGCGGCTCGGGCGAGGGCTACGGTCGGGGAGATCAGCGACGCCCTGGAGACGGTCTACGGGCGTCACGTGGCGGAGGTCCGCACTATCTCCGGAGTGTTCAACAGAGAGGTCGGCGACGGCGAAGCCGTCGGATCGGCGCGTCGACGGGTGGTCGACTTCGAGGCGAGCCATGGCCGGCGGCCCCGCATCCTGGTGGCCAAAGTCGGCCAGGACGGCCACGATCGGGGCCAGAAGGTCATCGCTACAGCCTTCGCCGACCTGGGATTCGACGTCGACATCGGACCCCTGTTCTCCACCCCGGCCGAGGTGGCCCTCCAGGCAGTGGAAAACGACGTGCACGTGGTGGGCGTGAGCTCACTTGCCGCCGGTCACCTGACGCTCGTGCCCGAACTCCTGGCCGAACTGGTGGCCCTGGGCCGGGACGACATCGCCATCGTGGTCGGTGGGGTCATCCCGCCAGCCGACCGCGACGTCCTGTTGGCCGCCGGGGCGGCGGCCGTGTTCCCATCGGGGACGGTGGTCACCGAGGCGGCTGTCGACCTGCTCGACTGGCTGGCCTGACCGGGACCAGGACCATGACCGTCCATGAACTGGTCGAGGGGGTTCTGGCCGCCGACCGAGCCGCTGTTGGCCGGGCCCTAACGCTGGTTGAGTCCACCCGGTCCGACCACCGGGTGCAGGCCCGTGAGCTGCTGGACGTCCTGCTTCTCCACGCCGTGGAGTCGCACCGGGTAGGCATCACGGGCGTTCCCGGCGTGGGCAAGAGCACGTTCATCGAGTCCCTGGGCACCAAGCTGACCGGCGCTGGCCATCGGGTGGCCGTGCTGGCCGTGGACCCGACCAGCAAGCTGACCGGTGGCAGCATCTTGGGCGACAAGACCCGCATGCTCCGCCTAGCCAACGATTCGGCGGCTTTCGTGCGCCCGTCGCCCAGCGCCGGGACCCTGGGCGGGGTGAGCCGGACGACCCGGGAGACCATGGTCGTCCTGGAGGCCGCCGGCTACGACGTGGTGCTGGTGGAGACAGTCGGGGTGGGACAGTCGGAGACCGTGGTAGCCGGCATGGTCGACTTCTTCCTGTTGCTGATGCTGCCCGGCGCCGGTGACGAACTTCAGGGCATCAAAAAGGGCGTCCTGGAGTTGGCCGACATGATCGCCATCAACAAAGCGGATGGGGACAACGCTCCGGCGGCCCGGACGGCGGCCCGCGACTACTCAGCCGCCCTCCGCCTCACCGAGGCAACCAGCCCGACCTGGACACCGAGCGTGGTGACCTGCGCCGGCCTGACGGGCGACGGTCTAGATGAACTCTGGGACCAGGTGGTGGCCCACCGGTCCGCCCTTATGGCCACCGGCGAGTGGGAGGACCGTCGTCGGGCCCAGCGCCTGGCATGGATGTGGTCGATGGTGGAGGACCGGCAGCTGACCGCCCTGCGGACTGACCCCGGGGTGCTGGACCTTCTAGGTTCCGTCGAGGCTGACGTCCGCGATGGGCGGACCTCGCCGGCGGCCGCCGCTGACCGGTTGCTCGACGCCTTCGGCGGCTGACCCAGTGGACCGGCGGGCCTTTCTGCGGAACGGCCTGGCAGCAACCGCCGGTTCGGTCCTCTTGACCACCACCCCAGCGGGCGCCACCGCAGCCCGACCCGGCGCCGGCCCGTACGGATCGCTTGACGGGCAGTCGCCCGACAGGAACGGGCTGGTGCTCCCCGAGGGGTTCGCCTCGCGGGTCGTCGCCGTCGGGGGTAGCCCGGTGAACGGGACGGACTACCGGTGGCCGGTCTTCCCCGATGGCAAGGGGACGGTTCCGATGGCCGATGGGGGTTGGAGCCTGGCCTGCAACCACGAAGTATTCGACTTCCAGACCCCCGGCGAGCGGTGGGGTGGGGCGTCGGCCGTCCGGTTTGCTGCCGACGGATCGATCACTGGCGCCTCGGCCATCCTCACTGACAGCCACTCCAACAGCCGGGGTGCCACCACCCCGTGGGGGACCTGGCTGTCTTGCCAGGAAGCCTTCGGAGGGGACGGTCTCGTCTGGGAGTGCGATCCGATGGGGCATGACCCGGCGGTGGCCCGTCATGCCCTGGGGGTGCGCACCCACGGGTCGGTAGCCGTCGACCCGGCCGGAGGACACTGCTACCTGACCGAGGCCCACCGTGACGGCCGGCTTTACCGTTTCACCATCCTGAACGAGGCGGATTCGGGCGCAGCGTTGGCCGACGGGCTTCTGGAGGCCATGGCCGTCGACCGGGACGGTGGCGTGTCGTGGTTAGCGGTTCCCGACCCGTTGGCGACCGTGATTCCCACCCGGGTCCAGGTCGCCGACGGGTTCGTGACCCCGGTGGGGGGTGGAGTCTGGGTCCACGACGGCGTGCTCCTGTTCACCACCGCGCTGGACGACCGGGTCCACGCCGTGGACCTAGCTGGGCAACACCACTCGGTGGTCTGGGACGGTTCAGGCCACCGCCAACCGCTGGTTGGCATCGGTGACCTGACCGTCCACGCCAGATCGGGAGACCTCTTCGTGGTTGAGGATCGGGGTGACATGGAGGTGGCGGTGATTAGCCCCGAGGGAGAGGTGGCCCCGTTTTGCCGCATGGTCGGTGCCGACCACCGCCTATCCCAGGCCACCGGGCCGTGTTTCGATCCGTCCGGGACCCGACTCTACGTGAGCTCGCTCCGGGGGCGGGGCGAGGCGCTAGTTCGGGACATGGTGCCGGCCATCGACTGGGGGACCGGTGCCGAGGGCCGCCACGTTGGCGTGACTTGGGAGGTGAGCGGCCCGTTCCGTGCCAAACCCAGTGCATCACCGGAAGGAGGGCCGGCGGTTCCGAGTACCACCACGGAGATCCGGACCTCACCAGCTACGACGACCTCCCATGCCATTGCTACAACGACCTCCCACGCCGTCGGAACGACGACCGTTGCCACCGTGGAACCCGGGACGCCGTCCCCGTCGACGACGCTAGAGAGGGCAGGGGATCTCTCAGCATCGGAGGGATCGGTGGAGGCCGGTAGGCCTCGCCGGGAGCCAAGTGGGGGCCTGCCGGCGGTGGGGCTGGGGGCCGCTGCAGTGCTGATCGCTGGCGGAGCGGCCTTGGTGTTGCGGCGCCGACGGGGCGATCGCTGAACGGTTGTCCTGGCCGACGGCCGAGACTTCGGGCCTAGAAGTCCTCGTCGAACGCCACGTCGCCTTCGACGCCTACCTGGTAGGCGGCGACCGTGCGCTCGAAGAAGTTGGTCAACTCCTGGACGTCCTGCAGTTCCATGAAGCCGAACGGGTTCTTCACGTGGTACCGCCGGCTCAGGCCCAACTGGGCTAGCCGCTGGTCGGCTACGAACTGCAGGTACTGCTTGGTATCGGCGGTCGACATGCCGGGTACCCCCTGGCCGAGGAGGTCCTCGGCGAACCGGTACTCGCAGTCGATGGCCTCCTCGAGCATCTCGTAGATCCGGTTGCTCAGGTCCTCGTCGAACAGCTCGGGTTGTTCACGGCGCACTGTGTCGATGACTGCGAAAGCGAAGTTCATGTGGCAACTCTCGTCGCGGAACACCCAGTTGGTGCCTGCAGCCAGCCCGTTCAGGAGGCCCTTGGAGCGCAGGAAGTAGACGTAGGCGAAAGCGGCGAAGAAGAAGAGGCCCTCGATGCATGTGGCGAAGCAGATGAGATTCAACAGGAACGTCTTGCGTTTCTCGTCGGTGTCCAGCTCGTTGAGGTGCTCCACCGAGTTCATCCACTTGAAGCAGAATTCGCCCTTCTGGGCGATAGAGGGAATGTTGTGGATGGCCGCGAAAGCGTCCTCCCGCTCGGCCATGTCTGGGATGTAGTTGTCTAGCAGCGTCAGGTAGAACTGGACGTGGAGCGCCTCCTCGTAGAGTTGGCGCGACAGGTACATCCGGGCCTCGGGGGCGTTGATGTGCTGGTAGAGGTTCAGCACCAGGTTGTTGGCCACGATCGAGTCACCGGTGGCAAAGAAGGCGACTAGCCGGTTGATGAGGTGCTTCTCGGATGGAACCAGCTTTCGGTCTAGGTCGACCAGGTCGTCGGAGAAGTCGATCTCGTCGACCGTCCAGGTGTTCTTGATGGCGTCGCGGTACATCTCGTAGAACTCCGGGTACCGCATGGGTCGGAGCGTGAGGTCAAATCCCGGGTCCAAGATGTTGATCCGGCGGGCCGCGGCGTCAATGCGCGGGGCGGCCTCGTCAGACGGTTCCTCGAACGGGACTTCTGCCAGGGCCATCAGTCGCACGCCTCGCAGGACTCGGGGTTCTCCAACGAGCAGGCCACGGTCTCGGCGTCCGTGAACGTGGGCTTTTCCACCGGTTCACCCTCGTCGGGGCCTCCAGCCGGGCCGCCGGTCGTTGTCTTGTTGATGCGGGTTGCCGGACGGGAGCGCAGGTAGTAGGTGGTCTTCACGCCGGACTTCCAGGCGTGAAGGTACATGGAGCTGAGCTTGCCGATGGTGGGTGACTCCATGAACAGGTTCAGTGACTGGCTCTGGTCAACGAAGGCACCGCGTTCGGCAGCCATGTCGATCAGGGATCGCATCGGGACCTCCCACGCCGTGCGATAGACATCCTTCAGGTCGTCCGTGATGCCCTCCACGTCCTGGATGGATCCCTCGGCCATCTTGACCCGGTTGGCCATGGCTTCGTTCCACAGCCCCCGGTCTTGGAGTTCACGCACCAGGTACCGGTTGATCTGCATGAACTCGCCGGACAGCGTCTCGCGCTTAAAGAGGTTCGAGACCTGGGGTTCGATGCACTCGCAGCATCCGGCGATCGAGGCGATAGTCGCCGTGGGGGCGATGGCGATGAGCAGCGAGTTCCGGAGGCCATGCTCGGCCACTCGGGCCCGCAGGGTTTCCCAGCGGGCGGCGTCGGTTGGTTCCACCCCCCATAGGTCGAACTGCAGGTCGCCCGTGGCCGCCCGGGTGAGGGCGAAGTTGTCGTGGGGTCCCGAGGCCTCGGCCAATTCCGTCGAAGCCCATAGGGCGTTGAAGTAGATCTCTTCAGAGATCCGCTTCGAGAGGTCACGGGCCTCTGGGCCGTCGAAGGGGAGGCCGAGCTTGAAGAACACGTCCTGGAGGCCCATGAGACCCAGGCCGACCGGGCGCCACGCGTTGTTCGAGGTCGACGCTTCCTCAGTGGGGTAGTAGTTGATGTCGACCACCCGGTCCAGGAACGGAACAGCCAGGCGGACCACCTCAGCCAGGCGCTGGAAATCGAACACCCCGTCGGCCACTAGGGCCCCGAGGTTCACCGAGCCGAGGTTGCACACCGCGGTCTCCGACTGGTCGGTGACCTCCAGGATCTCCGTGCACAGGTTGGACAGGTGCACCACCCGTCCTTCGGTACCCGTCTGGTTGCACTTCGTGTTTGAGGCGTCCTTAAACGTCATCCAGCCGTTACCGGTCTGGGCCAGAGAGCGCATCATGCGGCTGTAGAGCTCGCGGGCCGGGACCTGGCGCTCGTAGATGCCCTCCTCCTCGGCTTTTTGGTAGGCAGCCTCGAACTCGGCGCCGTACAGGTCGGTGAGGTGGGGGACCTTTCGTGGATCGAACAGCGACCACTTCCAATCCTTTTCCACCCGCTCCATGAACAGATCGGGAATCCAGTTGGCCAGGTTCAGGTTGTGGGTGCGGCGGGTGGGGTCGCCGGTGTTCTCCCGGAGGTCCAGGAAGTCCTCGATGTCAGCGTGCCAGGACTCCAGGTAGACACAGGCCGCCCCCTTTCGCCGTCCGCCCTGGTTCACGGCGGCCACCGAACTGTCCAGAGTCTTCAGCCACGGGACGATGCCGTTGGACAGGCCGTTGGTGCCCCGGATGAGCGAGCCCTTGGAGCGGATCCGGTGCCAGGCCACGCCGATGCCGCCGGCGAACTTCGAAAGCTTGGCAATGTCGGTGTACCGCTTGTAGATGCCGTCGAGGCTGTCCTCCGGTGAATCCAGCAAATAGCAGCTCGACATCTGGGGGTGGCTGGTGCCTGAGTTGAAGAGGGTCGGGCTGGACGGGAGGTACTGCAGTGACGAGATGAGCCGGTAGAAGCGGATGGCCTCCTCGGGGCAGGTGGAGAGGCCGCAGGCCACTCGGAGGAAGAAGTACTGGGGAGTTTCCACCACCATGCGGTTCTCGGGGTGCCGCAGGAGGTAGCGGTCGTAAACGGTACGCAGGCCGAAGAACTCGAACAGTTGGTCCCGCTCGCCCTCCACGGTGTCGTTGAGCTTTCGGGCGTTGGTGGCCACGAAACCGGCCACCTCGGCACTGATTAGGCCCTGGTCGACTCCCACGGCTACCGACTGGGAGAACGAGTGGATGTCCTGGTTTCGGACCTCCTTGTCGATCACGGTGGACAAGAGGCGAGCGGCTAGGCGGGAGTAGTTGGGCTCCTCGACAATGAAGGCAGCTGAGGTCCGGATGGACAGTTCGTCGAGCTCTTCGGTGGTGGCGCCGTCGCATAAGCCGGAGATGGTTCGGGTAGCCACCCGCATCGGGTCGACGCCCGGGAGACCGGCCGCGCACCGTTCAACGGCCCGCACGATCTTGTTGACGTCGACCGGCTCCAGGTCACCGTTGCGTTTCCGCACCCGCATGGCCGTGGCGCCGGTCGACTCGGTGTCCGGTCCCCCGATGCGATCCTCGGTGATGGTCATCGCCCAGTCCCTCTTTCCCCCGGTTGTCCCGCCGGTGTTCCCGCTGCCACGGTTCGCCTCGTCCGTTCCCGGAGCGACGCGTGTCCCCTCGAGTGGCCACCGGATGGTGGTTCGGGGAGTTCACGAGCGCGACCCGGAAATGAATTGCACGCATGTAATTACAACCGTGTCAAGAGAATCCCCGTCCTGTCGGACAGGTTTTCCTGGCGGTCGCGCGAGGTGTGGTTGAACCGGGCTCCGAGGTGCCCAGAATCGCGCGCCTCGTGGCCGTCTTCAGAGTGCCGGGACCTTGGGCCCGGCCGCCCATGGTGCTGGTCGGCCTAACGTGTCGGCCATGGCCCAGCCGTCTCCCATCCTCGACGTCGACCTCCCGGCCTTCGAGTCAGGCGATTCGGCGACCCGGGCGGCCGTGGTCGACGGCACCATGCGGAGCCTGGCCACCGGGTTCGTGTACGTCCGCCACGACCTCTCCGAGGACCTACTGGACGATGCCTACGGTCGCCTGGCTGCCTTCTTCTCGCTTCCCCAGGACCGCAAGGACCGGTGCACGGTACCGGGATCCAACGGGCAGACCGGCTACACGGGCCTGCTGGTGGAGACGGCCGCCGTATCCGACGTGCCGGACTTCAAGGAGATGCTCAACTGGAGTGCGCCGGTACCCGCTGGACATCCGCTGCGTCTGCGCTACCCCCACCGCTACGGCGATCCGACCCTGCCCGACGAGGACCTGCCCGGGACCACCGAGGTCCTCATGGAGTTCCACCACACGATCTTGGACCTGCAGCGTCGGGTACTGCGGATTCTGGCCGTTGGGCTGGGCGTGGACGAGGGCTACTTCGACGTCATGCTCCGCGACGGGGCGGCCCTCACCCGGGCCCTTCACTATCCGTCGATGGACCTGGCTCCTGGCGACGAGCACGTCTGGGCGGCCGAGCACGGCGACATCAACCTGATCACCGCCCTACCCCGGGCCACGGCGCCCGGCCTCCAGGTCCGGACCAACGACGCCTGGATCGACGCCGTCCCCCCCGACCGCCACCTCATTGTCAACACGGGGATCATGCTCGACCACCTGACCAACGGGTTGATTCCGCCGGGTATCCACCGCGTGGTATCCGATGGTCCCGGCGAGCGCCACTCGGTAGTCCAGTTCTGCCATCCGACGCCGTGGACGATGCTGGCCCCCCTCCCGACCTGCGTAACGCCTGAGAACCCGCTGCGGTACCCCACCATCACGGCTTCGGACCGCCTGGAGCAGGTGATCTGGGAGATCAACCTGGTGGAGTCCGGTCGCCGACTGGACGGCTGACCGGTCCGCGACGGTTCGAGGGTCCGGTCGGACCGCCCGATCAGGCGACGGCCAACGAGAACCGGAGGGTCGCCCCCTCCACGGTGGCTTCCGTGGCACCGTCAGCGCTCGGGTCGATGGCGTCGTAGACCAACTCAACGGCCAGCACCTGGCCGGCGACGTGGGTCTCGTGGGCCCGGATGGCCTCCATAAGATCCTCGTCGCCGTCCAAGACCAGGCGGATGCGGTCGGTGACGACCAGCCCGGCGTCTCGTCGGGCTTGCTGAACCTGGCGGACTACGTCGCGGGCCAGACCCTCGCGGGTCAGGTCATCGGTGACTTCGGTGTCCAGGACCACGACGGCGTCGCCGCTACTCAGAGCGGCCGCCGTGACGCCGTCGGGCGACTCCACCCCCAGGTCGAACTCACCAGGCACCAACACCTGGCCGGCCACCGTCACCGTCCCGTCATCGTTACGTCGGTAGTCACCCGACCGGGCCGCCGCGAAGACAGCCTGGACGTCGCCACCCAGTCGGGGACCCAGGGCCCGGCCGTCGGGCTGTAGGACCAGGCGGGCATGGCCCTCCAGGTCGTCGGTCAACTCCACCGACCTCACGTTGACCTCATCGACCAGGAGGTCAACCAGGTCGACCAGCGTTTCGCTGTTCACGCCGGCCACCGTCAGGCGAGACAGGGGGAGCCGGACCCGTAGGCCGTGCTCCTCGCGCAGGCGGAGCGCCGTGGAGGCCACGTCGCGGATGCGGTCCATACGAGCCACCAGCGCCGGGTCCGAGGGGAGGTCGTCTAGGTCGGGCCAGTCGGCCAGGTGGACGCTCTGCCCGCCAGTCAGCCCACCGTGGATCTCTTCCATCACCAAGGGGAGGAACGGCGCTGCCACCCGGCTGAAAGTGACCAGGACGGTGTAGAGGGTGTCGTAGGCGTCCCGCTTGTCGGCATCGTCGGCGGTGGCCGTCTTGGCCCAGAACCGGTCCCGGCTCCTCCGGATGTACCAGTTGTTAAGGGCGTCGATGAAGGCCTGGATCTCATGGGCGGCACCCGACAGGTCGTAGGCCTCCATGTGGTCCTGAACCGCCTCGACCAGCAGGCGGGTCTTGGCCAGCAGATAGCGGTCCAGTAGACGTGGTGAGTCGTACCGCATCTCGGCTCGGTGGCCGTCGACGTTGGCGTACAGGGTGAAAAATCCGTAAGCGCTCCAGATGGGCAGCAACACCTGGCGCACCACGTCGTCGATGCCATCGTCGGAAATTCGCAGGTCGCCGCCTCGCACGATGGCCGACGACATCAAGTACCAGCGCAGGGCGTCAGAGCCCTGGTTGTCGAAGATGGCGGTCGGCTCGGTGTAGTTCCGCAGCTTCTTGGACAGCTTGGTGCCGTCCTCAGCCAACAAGATCCCGTGGCAGATGACGTTCTCAAAGGAGGGCAGGTCGAACAGAGCGCCGGCCAGGACATGGAGGGTGTAGAACCAACCACGGGTCTGGTTGCTGTACTCCACGATGAAGTCGGCTGGGAAGTGTTCCTCGAACCACTCCCGGTTCTCGAACGGGTAATGCACCTGGGCGAACGGCATGGAGCCCGACTCGAACCAGCAGTCCAGGACCTCGGGGACCCGATGCATGGTGGACCGGCCAGTCGGGTCGTCCGGGTTGGGTCGGGTCAGCTCGTCGATGAACGGCCGGTGAAGGTCATCGGGCCGGATTCCGAAGTCCCGATGGATCTCGTCCAAGCTGCCGTAGACGTCTACCCGCGGGTACTTGGGGTCGTCGCTGCGCCACACGGGGATGGGTGATCCCCAGAAGCGGTTCCGGCTGATCGACCAGTCTCGGACGCCGTCCAGCCACATGCCGAACCGCCCGTCCCGGACGTGGTTCGGTACCCAGTTGATCTGCTGGTTGGTGGCCAGCAGACGCTCCCGGAGGTCGGTCACCTTGACGAACCACGAAGAGATGGCCTTGTAGATGATCGGCGTGTCGGTACGCCAGCAGTGCGGGTAATTGTGCTCGTAGGTGTCGTGGCGGATGACCCGGCCCGCCTCCTTAAGGTGGCGGATGATCTCCGAGTTGGCATCGAAAACGTTCTGGCCAGCCCACAGCCCGACCTCGTCGGTGAACCGGCCCCGGTCGTCGACTGGCACCACGCGGCCGATGGGAATCCCAGCAGCCTCGCAGACCTCCTGGTCGTCCTCGCCGAACCCGGGGGCCATGTGGACCGCCCCGGTGCCGTCGGAGGCGTCGACGAAGTCGGCGCCCAGCACCCGGAAGGCGTCGGTCCGGTCGTCGAAGAAGTCAAAGAGCGGACGGTAGGTACGCCCGACTAGGTCGTTGCCCGTGCACGCGCCGACCTCGGTGGTGTCCGACAACTGGTCCTCGTAGCGGGCCACCGCCTCGGCGCCCAGCACGTACACGGTGCCGTCGGCATCCCGGCGCAGGGAATAGGACACGTCGGGGCCCACGGCCAGGGCCAGGTTCGACGGGAGCGTCCACGGCGTGGTCGTCCAGGCCAGGATCCGCATCGGTCCGGGGTCCCCATCAGCCGGATCCAGGTCGAAGGCCACGGTGATGGCCGGGTCCTGCCGGGGTCGGGTGGCGTCGTCGAGGCGGATCTCGAAGTTGGACAGCGGCGTCTCGGCGCCCCACGAGTAGGGCATGACTTGGAAGGCCTCGTAGACCAGCCCCTTGTCCCAGAGTTGCTTGAACGCCCACATGACCGACTCCATGTAGGAGAGGTCCATGGTCTTGTAGTCGTTCTCGAAGTCGACCCACCGGGCCTGACGGGTGACCGTCTTCTCCCACTCACTCGTATAGCGCAGGACCGATTCTCGGCACGCGGCGTTGAAGCGTTCGATGCCGTACTCGATTATGTCGGCCCGCCCGGAGACCGGAAGGTCCTTCACGGCCTCCATCTCGGCCGGCAGGCCGTGGCAGTCCCAGCCGAAGCGGCGGTCGACCCGGTGGCCACGCATGGTCTGGTACCGGGGCACGACATCCTTCACGTAGCCGGTCAGGAGGTGGCCGTGGTGGGGCAGCCCGTTGGCGAAGGGTGGACCGTCGTAGAAGACGTACTCGGCCTCGGCTGGTCGGGCCTCAACCGACGCCGGGAACGTGCCCTCGTCCGCCCACCGGGCCAGCGCCCGTTCCTCCATGGCAGGGAAGTCGGCCCGTCCTACGTGCGGGTAGGGGTCGTTGGACGCGTCTGGGGCGTCGGCAGAGGGAGGGTGCTCGTCGGACATGACCTGGTGCAGGCTACTGGTACGTCCCTGCTGGCCGGGAGGAGGCGGTTCGGTTCAGAGAAGCGCCGCGCCGCGCTGGCGCAGCTCGAACTTGAGGACCTTGCCACTGGCGTTCAGCGGCAGAACGTCAATGACCTCGACCCGGCGGGGTGCCTTGTAGTTGGCCATTTCGTCGCGGCACCACGACACGATGTCCGCCGGGTCCGGGTGGGTGTCGGGGGCCGGTACGACGAACGCCATTCCCACCTCGCCGAGCCGGTCGTCAGGGATCCCGACGACGGCCACCTGACCGACCTCGGGGTGGGCCAGCATCAGGCGCTCCACCTCGGCCGGGTAGACGTTGAACCCGCCGTTGATGAACATGTCCTTCACCCGGTCAGTGATGTCTAGGTAGCCGTCGGCGTCCATGACCCCGATGTCGCCGGTGTGCAGCCAACCCTCGGCGTCGATGGCCTCGGCGGTCTGGTCGGGATCGTCCAGGTAGCCGACCATCACGTTGTAGCCGCGGACCACCACCTCGCCCGGCTGGCCGGCCGGGCACTCGGCTCCGTCGGGGGTGACGACCCGGACCTCGACGTCATCGATGGCCCGTCCCGAGGTCCCGGCGATGAGGGCCGGATCATCGTCGTGGCGACACATGGTGGCGATTCCCGACGCCTCGGTGAGGCCGTAGCCGGTCACCACCTTCTCGAAGCCGAGACGGTCGCGCATGGCGTGGATCATCTGGACGGGGATAGTCGCAGCGCCGGTCACAGCCAGTCGGAGCGAAGACAGGTCAAATTCGTCGAGGTCGGGGTGGTTCAGGATCGTCTGGTAGATGGCCGGCGGACCGGGGAGCATGGTGATTCGCTCCTCGCCGACCCGCCTCATCACTGCCGGGACGTCGAACACTGGGTGGGGAACGAGAGTTACGCCCTTCATCAGGCAGGCCAGGATCCCGGAGTTGAGGCCGAAGGCGTGGAAGAACGGATTGACCACCAGATAGCGGTCGCCGGCCTCCAGGCCGATGACCTCGCTCCACGCGAGGAAGGCCCGGCAGATAGCTGAGTGGCGGAGCATGGCGCCCTTCGGCGAGCCGGTGGTCCCCGAGGTGAACATGAGATGGCAGAGGTCGTCGCCTCCGACGGCTGCCGAACGAGTCGCCCGGTTGCCGTCGTCGACCGTGTCGCCTGCCTCCAGGAAGTCGGCCCACGAAGTGCACCCGTCGGGAACGGAGCCTCGGAGGACGACTACCTCGTCCAGCCCGGTTCCCCCGCCGACGTCGGCGAGCATCGCCACGTAGTCAGCGTCCAGAAAGTCAGTGACGGTGAACAGGACACGAGCCAGGGTGCGATCCAGGAGCTCGGCGGCTTCCCGGCCCCGAAAGCGAGTGTTGATGGGGACAAGCACGGCTCCCGCGCAGTGGGCACCCAGGGCAGCCACCGCCCACTCGGCCACGTTGGGCGCCCAGACAGCGATCCGGTCGCCCGCTCCGATCCCGTGGGCCATCAGGGCCCGGCTGGCGGCGTGGATCTGGTCGCGGTATTCGGCGAACGTCCATCGGAGATCCCCGTCGACGATTGCCTCTCGGTCGCCGAACCGGAGGGCGGCGTCGTCGACCAGGTCGGGGATAGTGGACCACGGCGCATTCATCAGTCGGACCCTAAGGGTCGTCGCCAGACCTCAGGACACCCAGGATGGTCAACCACCGGGTCGCCAGACCGGACCTCGGCGTGGTGCGCCTTGGCAGGGGCCCCGGGCCGGATCTCGTATCGGACGCCGTCGCCGCAGTACCGGACCGAGACGGCCCGGCGCCGGCGGGTGGTCGACCGGTTGGGTCCTGCGCCGTGGAGGGTGGCGGCGTGGTGGACCACCAGGTCGCCGGGCACGGTGTCGAAGCGAACCAGGCGAGGGTCGTCGAGGCGGACGGTGGGGACCGGCTCACCCCCGGTGCCCGGAAGGGGCTGATCGTCTACGAACCAGTTGGGGCGGTGGACCACCCCCGACCGGTGTGATCCGCGGAGGTACGACACGGCGCCGGTCTCGGCGTCAACCTCGTCGAGGGGCGCCCAGGTGGTACAGATCCGGTCCCCGGACAGGTGGAAGTAGCCCAGGTCCTGGTGGAAGGCGGTACGAGCCACGGTTCCCGGTTCCTTGACCAGCAGCGAGTCCTCGTAGAGGTGGATCCGGTCGGCCACCAGGAGGGTGCCGGCGATAGCCGGCAGGGGGGAGGCGGTTGCGAACCGGGCGAACGCCTCGTGGTGTCGCCAGTGGTCTACGCCGGAGAGGAAGCGTCCGCCGCCAGGGTCGGCGGTCTCGGCCATGCCGGCCCAGAGGGCCGTCATGTCGGTGGTGGTCACCGGGTCAACTAGGGCCTCCTCGACCGGGCCGGACAGCTGGTCCAGCCAGGCAGTGGGGAGGATCCCAGGGAGGTGGACGACGCCGTCCGCGGCGAAGCGGGCGACCTCAGCGGCCGTGACCGGCCGCAGGGGCTTCGAGGACAGCACCGGCATGGGCCGGCCGCCTACTCCTCCTCGTCGGAGGTCGGCGTGTCGGCGGTGTCTTCGGCCGGGGTGTCTTCGTCGGAGTCGGGTGTTTCGTCGGCGGTGTCTTCGGCCGG